>ERZ795060.8-NODE-8-length-251620-cov-8.433009_pt1 | contig 251620 bp, 217 predicted proteins | sample MGYA00375144_ERZ795060 | MGnify/ENA primary metagenome ERZ795060 (study PRJEB30189, sample SAMN05720157) | activated sludge metagenome | isolation source: anaerobic digester from wastewater treatment plant | place: Japan | collected 2015-05-15 ...
GGGTCAGTGTGATGTGCCGAGTCCCAACACGGGATTTGTGGCGATCGCCGCCGGGTATGCTCACAGTTTAGGACTCAAGCAGGATGGCTCGGTGGTCGCCTGGGGGCGGAACAACGAGGGTCAGTGTGATGTGCCGAGTCCCAACACGGGATTTGTGGCGATCGCCGCCGGGGGGTATCACAATTTAGGACTCAAGCAGGGTGGTAACGTTGTGGTGAACGTGACGCCGGATACGGCGAGCTGGACGGTGGCGGGTCCTGCAGGGTTTGAAGGCAACGGCACGACGTATACCGGCGACCACACGTTCACCAACGCGCCCATTGGCGATTACACGTGGACAGGGAACGCGCTGACGGGGTATAACACACCTGCGGCACAGACCCAGACACTGACCGACGGCGCCACCATCACCTTCACAAAGACCTGGACAGCTACCGGTGGTGGAGGTGGCACTCCGGGGGGTTGTACGAAACAGTTGGCGATGGGCGTGAACGAAACTCAGACATATGCAACCTTGCCGGCGCCGGCGGATGCCATGTTGTTGCTGGGTAGCAGTGCCGTGTTGGCTCTAGCGGGTAGAAACACGAGCAGGCGTAGGAAGAGATAAATCCAATCATATACAGAGAGTTTTCTTGCCGCCGATGTCCACGAAGGCTTCGGCGGCATAACTTTTATGTATGGGGTTGTTTTTCCCCATTACGGACCGACTCTGTTAGATATCCCCTCTTTTCGTTTTGTTCCCCTGGCTGTCATTGCGAGGAGCCCCGTAAAGGCGACGTGGCAATCCCCTGAGGATTTCGGCGATAACCTTGCCCTGGGTTCTCTTGCGCTACGCGGTTGAGGGGATTGCTTCGTCGCTTCGAAGACTCGCTCCTCGCAATGACACCGCGGGGGCTTTTTGTCCCAGTTACACGGTTCAGCCCCCTGTACCCCCCGCATGCGGGGGGAGCGCGACCACGCGCAACGTCCCAACGACCGACGACCCTGTATCGTCCCACGGGCGGGCGGACCTAACGTTAGGCAACCGCGGGGGCGCTCCTACAGGAACCCAGGGGATTGCCACGTCGTACCTGGCAGCACTGCTCGCAATGACAAAGACGAGGGTAACGGACTTATACAGGGGCTTTACTTTTTTATTTTCCTCGTATATACTACTGGTGGTAGTTACTAACCGCTTTAAGAAAGTAGGGTACAAAAGATAGTGGGGAATATCGGTACGTCATTGACCGAAACCTATGGGGGGACATCTGATGAGTACTTGCCCTTTTTGTTCTGCCGTTATGATACAAGCCCAAAAAGCGACGCGTGCTGGCGGACTCTACGCTTGTCTGAATTGCATGAATGGCTGCCTTGCTTTCCGTAATGGGTATGAGGTGGAATGTCGTGAAATCGAGAATTTCATGGACGTTCGTTTTTTGGCGCCAAAAGGCACCCCTGACGGGACAGTATTAGCACAAGTCACCAAAGCGCTTGATGACTTACCGACTTTGCCGAGCGTGCCGCAACGAATCATGCGCATGGTGTACGATCCCATGACCTCCGTCTCGGATATCGCGCGTGTGGTGAATGAAGACCCTGTCCTAACGCTGAAAATCCTGAAACTTGCCAACTGCGCCTTTTATGGCGGAAGACAGCCCATTACCTCTTTGGAAGTTGCATGCTCTCGTCTGGGCATAAAAATGATCGTCAAAGTCGTACAAGCCGTGGGAAGCAAAGAAGTATTCAAAACCCGTTCAAAAGAACTCCAAGACACCATGCGAAGTCTGTGGAAACATTCTGTGGTCACGGCGTATTGCGCCGGCGAAATCGCTTCCCTCATGCCGATTCTTTCAAGTGATGAAATCTTTCTTGCGGGTCTCGTGCATGACATCGGGAAAGTTGTTCTATTTAATGTCTTGAATCAGTTGTATACGGAGGGGAAACTATGGGCAAAGCCCGACACGGACTCGTTTGAACAACTGGTAAAATCCTACCACACCCTGTCGGGCCTGCACGCCTCCCAAAACTGGGAGCTTTCCACTGAACTCCGTGCGGCGACTTTTTTCCACCACTTTCCAGAATATACCCCGCTAGAAGAGTGGAAACCGCTTGTTTACATCGTTGGACTTGCCAATCTCATGGCTACAAAACTCAGCTATGGCGGACTCGACAAAACGGATGAACCTTACGAAACCCATGCCGCTGTATCTTTTTTGAAGCTCGACCCTTGCCGAATTCAGCAAACCCAAGACTATATCGAGAGTCAAGTGGAAGACCTTTTGAATGCCATGGAAGATTAGAACGGCTCCGAAGCCGGCTACTCATCCCGAAATGGCAAGAGTGGAGTTTTTAACAGAGGCAAATCCCCGTAAAGTACACTCCGCAACATATATCGAAGCCTTCTTCGCCATTTCGCGGACTATCTCCATCGGCAACGGGGTGTGCAACGTACGGAGGTCGGCGGTGGCACCGTAAACCGGCGGTTTCCGGTACTGCTGTAGCACATACCGCTTTGCCCCATGTATACGAGCTGCTATCTCGAGGATGTCAAGTTCGCTCAATTGAGGCACAACCGTCGTACGAAACTCGTAATCCGGCGCAAGCGTTATGATTGCGTGAATACTCGCGTCAATGTCTTCCTGGGAAACCTTCGCTCTGCAGATGGAATCATATTTAGTCCCGGATGCCTTGACATCCATAGCGACATAGTCAAAAAGCGAGTCCGTCAGTAATTTCTCAAGCCGCCGAGGTTGCGTGCCGTTGGTGTCCAATTTTGTCTTAAAGCCTAGGTTGCGTACCTGCCGAACAAACTCTTCCAAACCGGTTTGAAGCGTCGCCTCCCCCCCAGAAAATACGACCCCTTCCAAAAAGCCGCGCCGCATTTCCAACCAACGGAGTATCTTCGTAAGCTCCGCACGCGTTTGTTCCCCGTTTCCCAGAGAAACAAGGTGGCGGTTGTGGCAATAGTAACAATCCAAATTACAACCAGGCGTAAAAAGGACCGCAACCACATGCCCTGGCCAATCCACAAAAGAACATGGTTCTATGCCCGCAATCCTCATCGCACCACACCCGCTCCCTCAAGCTGACGCGTTCCCAGTTCATATTTACGTCGCTCAAAATACTCTGCTTTCTTGCCATCGTTGAAATTGGCTACGGGACGTAGGTAGCCGGTCACACGCGACCACACTTCCGTTGGTTTTCCACACTCGGGACAGACAAAGTGCTCCCCACGAATGTAGCCGTGAGAACCGCATACCGTGAACGTCGGCGTTATCGACAAGTAAGGCAGGCGGAACTGGGTGAAGGTTTTCTGGATCAGCCGTTTACACAAGTTGATGTCCTCGATGCTTTCACCCAAGTAGACGTGCAAAACCGTGCCGCCCGTATACATCGTTTGAAGTTCGTCTTGTAATCGCAACGTTTCAAACAAGTCTGTGGTATATCCTACGGGCAATTGCGTGGAATTTGTATAATATGGTGTCCCGTTCCCCGCAGCGCGGATATCGGGATAACGGGACTTATCGAGTTTTGCCAAACGATAGGCTGTCCCTTCCGCCGGGGTAGCTTCCAGATTGTACACGTGACCGGTCTCATTCTGGATTTCCAACAAAAGCCGCCGCAGATAGTGCATGATCTCCAGGGCAAATTTTCTGCCTGCTTCTGAACCGATGTCACATCCCATGAAATTGAGCAGGGCTTCATTCATCCCCACGATGCCGATAGTGCTAAAATGATTGTGCCAGTATTCTCCGGTCTTCTCTTTGATGTGGCGGAGATAATGGGCAGAATACGGATAGAGCCCATTTTCTGTTTCCCGCTCGATTATCTTCCTCTTAATCTCAAGTGACGTCTTAGCAATTTGCACCATACGATACACGCGGTCTTTGAATTCCTCTTCAGTCCTGCTAAAGTAACCGATTCTGGGCAGATTTATGGTCACAACGCCAATGGAGCCGGTTAACGGATTACTTCCAAAAAGCCCCCCGCCACGTTTTCGGAGCTCGGAAGTATCCAGACGAAGACGACAACACATGGACACGGCATCTTCCGGCGAAAGGTCCGAATTCACATAGTTTGCAAAATAGGGAATGCCGTATTTGCAGGTGATTTGCATGAAGGCATCCACAGCCGGCGAATTCCAATCGAAATCTTTTGTAACGTTTATCGTGGGAATCGGAAACGTGAACACGCGCCCTTTGGCATCCCCTTCCATCATGACTTCGCAAAACGCCTGATTGAAAATATCCATCTCTTTTTGAAATTCGCCATAGGTGACGTCCTGAAGTTTACCACCGATGATGACGGGTTGATCCCGCAAGGTCTTGGGGGGAGTCAAATCAAAGGTGAGATTCGAAAAAGGACATTGAAACCCGACGCGTGTCGGCACGTTGATATTAAAGACGAATTCTTGCAAACACTGGCGCACTTGTTGATAGGTGAGACCGTCAGAACGAATGAATGGAGCACAATACGTATCAAAGTTTGACCAAGCCTGCGCCCCTGCCGTCTCCCCTTGTGTCGTGAACGTTGAATTGACTATTTGCCCAAGAAATGAGCGGAGATGCCTCGCGGGACGACTTTCCACTTTACCCGGAACACCGCCAAAACCTTCCATTAACACCTGCCTAAGATCCCAGCCTGCACAATACGGACCCAAGAAACCCAAATCATGGATGTGAAGGTCGCCGGATTCGTGTGCCTCACGCACCTCAGCAGGATACACCTCATGAAGCCAGTAGTTTTTCGTAAAAAATTCTCGGACATAGTTGTTTAAACCGTTGATACTTTTTTGGGTGTTGGCGTTTTCCCGTACCCGCCAATCTTTCTCCTGCAAATAATCGGAAAACATGCTGATCGTCGCGCCGATTAGCGCGTTCAAGTTACGCGCACTCGCCCGCTTTTCCCGGTAAAGAATATATGCTTTCGCAGTACGTGCATGGCCGTTTTCTATGAGTACCTTCTCTACGATGTCCTGAATACCTTCCACTTCAGGTACACGATTGCCATATTTTTTGAGCGCCAAATCAAGGACCTGACGACACAGCTCCTCCGCTCGCGAATAATCGCTGCCACCGCAAGCCACCGCCGCCTTAAAAATCGCCCGCGTTATTTTCTCAGCATGAAACGGCTCCAAGCGTCCATCACGTTTTCGAATCATCTCAAACATATCGTTCAAACCTCCCCGGGGCCTAACACCTGAAAAGGTCCCATAAACAGATTACACCTAATAAAAAACAAGTCTGTTGCACGGACAGATAGGTTTCAGATGAGCCACGCCTCACCATCCTCGATATGTCGGCCAGTCCATTCCCCACTCGACAGCCACCCAAGTGCCTCAGCAACGGCTTGCCCAAGGGATCAACACCGGCTGATATAGTCACTTCATGTTCCTCCGTCCGCAAACCCCATTATATAGTGGTGTTTATATTCTGTCAATACAAAATATATGGTAAATTCCAAAAACATAAGGCTTTGATAGAAGACTATTTACACCAGAAAAATCGAAATTCACTATCAAAAAAGTTCTGGTTTTGTATGAAACGGCTGGTAAAAACTTGTTTGAATTATTGTTTTATCGCTTTTTTAGTAGCAATGATTTGGCAAAGACCCGCAAATTGATGACCTTCGGGAGAATCACAGAGAGTCGATGCAAAAAAATAATCCCAAAATCCTGGAGTTTTGTACTCCCGCGAGAATTATGTTCGTTCTCTAAGTAAAATTATTTCTTGACAAAGAAAAGACGTGACCCGTTTGGACCATACGGGAAGAATAATAACATGGAGCATCTACGCTTTGAAGGCGCCCGAGGTAACCCCTTGAATGAATGTACGGGTAGAGAACACGAAGAGCAAAAGAAGAGGGATACTCGAGATCATATAGGCAGCGAATAACGTGCTGTAATTGGCGGCGTGGGGTGAAGTGGCAAGGACATAAAGCCCCGAAGCAATCACGTGATATTTGCCTTCGGTATTTGTGATAAAAGGCCATAGGAAGTTATTCCATGTCCCCATAATATTGATAATGAATACTAATGAAAAAATGGGTTTGGACAAAGGTATGACAATATGACGGTAACATTGCAAATGCCCAGCGCCGTCGAGTCGCGCCGATTCGAACAACTCTTCAGGAAGTCCATCGAAGAAGCCTTTGAATAGAAACAGAGCGAAAACTTGGCCTGATGCCACATACGGCAGAATCATGACCCAATAGGTGTCCAGCAGACCGAGTCGTTTTACAAGAAGAAAACTGGGCACCAGCGTGAGAATTCCGGGAAACATCATCGTTCCAATGATGTAGTAAAAGATGAGTTTGGCGCCCGGAAAACGATATCGGGAGATTACATATGCCGACAAGGAAGCCAGAAGAACCACCCCCACAGCTGTAGACAGACACACCACAAATGAATTTACAAGATAGGGGGATATGACCTGCCAGGCGTAACGATATCCTTTGGTCATCGTACGAAGATAAAGATTTATAGCAGGTTTCGGCGGGGCTTGCACGGGTTCTCCGGCATCATTTTCTGCATGAAAGATAATGTCTTTTCCGGTCAAATCCGCATGTATTGCCCGAACAGCGTTCAATAAGTTTTGCGGAAGCCCGAAAAACGTATGGTAGAGTTCGGAGTTGGTACGAAATGAGTTGTTGACAACAAAAAAGAAGGGCAACAGGGTTAAAAGGGTCAGAATGACGAGGATCGTGTGCAAAACTAAGCTATGCTTGTTACTCATGATCCGCTTTCCAATTGTTCCGTTGACTTAAAATATCTGAAGTTCAATAAGGTCAAACCAAAAATAAGGACAAAGAGTACAACTCCGATGGCACACGCGTAACCCATGCGTTGAAAACTGAACGCATTTAGGTACATCCACAACCCAGGAACCGTAGTCTTAAACCCAGGACCGCCTCGGGTCAGAATGAAAAGGCCTTCAAACCCCTGAAACCCGCCGATGATGGTCAGGATCAAAATCAGTTTAAGCTGACTCATCACCATCGGTATGTCGATAAGGAAAAACTTTTTCACCCCGGAGCATCCTTCCAGCCACGCTGCCTCGTGAACGCTTTCGGGAATGTTGGACAATCCCGCGTAGTAAATGAGCACATCAAACCCGCCTACGAATGGGAAACCAATGCAAGCCACGGCAAACAAAGCCGTTTGCGGATTGCTGAGCCACCCCTGCGTCCAACTTTCAAGACCTAAGGCGCGTAATGTCTCATTGACGATCCCATGCTCCGCATAAACCAACCCGCCCCAGATCAATTGAATGGCGACACCCGGTACAACAATTGGAATCAGAAAAACAATACGGTAAAAATACCGGTAACGTTCTTTGGGTACAGAATGAATGAACTTCGCCACCACCAAGGGCACAGTCAAACGGACACAAACAGCGAAGAAAGTAAGAAATATCATATTGCCAAAGGCAGGCCAGGTGACGGGGTCTTTGAACAAAAAATCCACAAAGTTGTCCAAGCCCACAAACTCAGACGCCCCGCCCACCTCAAAACGAAATAGAGAACCGATAAATGCCCACGTCACCGGGACGTAGACAAATACAGTCAGAAGCAGGAGACTTGGAATCAGAATGGCGTAACAGATTGCCGCCTGTCTTACACGATGACCCACGCCTAGGTAGAAATCAGACTCATTTCTCACAGCCGAACAACTCTCCTACATAACTTGAATGACTACCGGAAACCCGGCGTTCTGGAGCAACAAGCCTCACTGCGCATCAGGCGGGAGATCCGTCATAGAAGCCCGAAACGGCTTGCGCGCCTCCCACGCCTTTTCCAATCTTTCGAGATCCACTCTCTTGCGTTTCATATGATTCTCACATGCCGCGGCCAGATTGTCCTCCTGCCATCGGATGTAATCGTCCAGGGAAATACCGTCATTGAGATACAAATCAAGCATGCGCCGCTGAATTTCTGCATAGCGAAGGTCAAAGGTGAAAATCCATTTCGTGGTGGTATATCTCCGTTTGAGAATCTCATCAAAGGGCTTTAATGGTTCCAACACGGGCACATTGCGGATGTTGGGGATGAAGCAGGGGTATTCATTGACAACCTTCTCACAGTTTTCTGGAAGACACAGAAATTGCAGAAAAGCGATAACTCGACGCAGTCGCTCGGATGTTTCGGGATTGCCGGTGTCACTATATGCGCTATTTGTGACCTCCAGCTGCGTAGCAGCACCCCCAATGACACACATTTCCTCTCCTGACGCATATTTTGATGTGTTTGGCGTAAATTTTGGTGGATAAAAAACCCCCCATTCAAAACCTAAGTTTTTGTCTGCTACCAAACGGAACGTCATTGCGCTGGAGTTCCAGAACATCACCGCGCGTTGGGAGACAAACTCTTGCATAGGGTCAATGACCAGATTTCGGTTCGCATGGCGGCGGAACTCTTTCATGATGCGCCACATTTCTCGAAATCGCGGGTCCAGATGTGTGAAAAACCCCTTATAAAAAAGGTAAAGGATTTCGTCTGCGTCCAGATAGCCTTGAAGGTAGGGCTCGCGAAGTGGATCTTGCAACAGATCGATGCCCGGCAATAAGGGATAATATAACTGATCAAAGAATAGGTCCGTGCACCAGTCGCTGAACGTGTCCAAGTTCATCAGGACAGGAGTTAGCCCCGCTTCCCGAATTTTTTCACACAGGGCGTCCAACTCATCCCAATCCTGTGGAATTCCTAGATTCAGTTTTTCAAAAAGGGTTTTGTTATAGAAAAACCCAGTTTCCACCATGTCCAAACTAAGGCAATACATCAATCCATCGGGGGCAGCCTTTCCCCGACTAATCGCCTGATATTGAAACATGTCCCACCATTGTTTGGCGCCAGGTTCGTCGGGATTTCGTTCCGCAACAAATGGATTCGGCTGCTCTAAAAAACGATCCAGCGGGACATACCAGCCCTTTTGGACGTCTGTCCAGACATCTTCGACATTCACGTTCAGAATGTCCGGTGCGCGACCACTGCTCAGCTGCGTAACAAGATACTCTCGAACGCCAGGCACGTTGATAAACTCGATTTTTGTGTCTGGAAAACGCTTTTCGAAAGCTGCAGCAACCTCCTTCAGTCCTTTCAGGGGTTCCCCAAACCCAAAAGGAATGGTGTCAGGCAAATAGGACGGGCCTGGAGCCACTTTTAAGACGAATTTGACCGTGGACTCATTACCGCCTTCGGGAGATTCGCTCTGACGAGTTGTCCCCTTTTCACTACAACCAATAAATGTGAGGCATAATATGATAGAAAACAACAAGACTTTGATTCTTGATGAACTAGAAATCACTGAAAACCCCTTGGCCACTACGTAACCGAAGTCAATCCAAAACGTCCGGCTTCCGAGATCCTTTGAATCTTTATGGCGTAGGAGCCCCGCAAGGACATTAAGGATAGACGCCACTAAAGCTGGAGGAACTCCAACCTCTTAAATCAACTTAAAAAACAAGATCGCTACCGATAAATTGAAACTATGATAATACAAGAAGAGCGGAACTATCAAAATATATTGGCAACTTGCACAAAAAGGTTTTTCCGAACGTACTCACCGCCTGTTTGCCAGGTTTTAGTCCGGGAGTCGGGTCCATGTTCCGCTTTCGAAGGGTTAATGATGACACAAGCCATCTCAGATGGACCTTTGCGGAGAGGACTCCGCCCGCGGCGGTTGAAGCCGGTCGTGCCTCTGATTCTTTTTTTATCAAGCCTTACGGTATAGTCTGTGGTTCCTTCGGCGTAATCTCGATCACCAGAGGACTCATCGGGGGAACACTCAATTGCAGATGAAGCAGCCCTGAAGGTTTTTCCACGTCGGCCATGGCTCCCACGACATTCACTTCGTCCTCACCCATATTCAATTGGTTCAATGCCAGCGTAACTGACCGTTCCATCGGTTGATCACTGAGATTGAAAGCCAGGAGAATGCCGCCCTTTCGAGAGGAGAGCACATGGAGATGCAACATCTCATCCAACCCCACAAAACGTCCGCGGACGAACCACTCTCGCCACCGGGCGTAAGTCTGCATCGCCTGCTTGTAATGCGCCCAGCGAGTCATGTTGTCGGCCTGCCCATCGAGACCCTTTCTTCCTCCGATGCCGAGATGCCGTACGGTCGATGCATACCACCAAAAAGCGAGGCAGGCGTCGTTGTCCTTTTCCATTGTGATATGGTCATACAGAGGGATTTCGCAGGCGAGATTGTAGTAATAAAGACAGATTGCACGCCCGCTGAGGAGATCCTCGATGGGGTTCCACATAAATTCAAACCCCCAGTTCTCATCATAGCTGCCAGGCCGAAACGTGGGATCAGTAGTCTGGTCGAAGTAGATCGGTAGGTAGCGGACAAACCAGGGCCATACGGGATCGTGCGCCTCTACCAAAATGCCCGGCACTCGCTTCTTGACCTCGCGGATAAGACCGTACACTGCCCGCACGTGGCCCTCCGGCGTACTCGGCACAACATGACCGTGCGACTCGTCGTAACAGGGGCCCCGCCAATCAAATTCATCAAACATAATGAACCGCATACCTTGGGCGGCGATAGCCGCGATACGTTGCACTTTTTCCTTTTGCCACTCCGGAGATTGCGTGCAAACTTCCCAGAAACCAAGGGGAGGACTCTCCTGCATTTCCAGTACGCGCCGTTCCGGACGCGTCGACCATTCTCGAGGTTCTGCTTCATAGATCTCAATCTCATCAATCCGAACACTTCCCGAGATGCTCTCAAGAACTTCGACTCGAACATACCGGGCTACTTGTGGCAAGAAATCAAACCGTCGCGTACCGCGGATGGAGTCGCCGTGATGCTCCGCAACGCACTTCCATCGTGGTTCATTATCCCCCACGGACTGCCTACCCACGAGAATCCGCAATTTACAAGGCAACCTATCCCCGAAAACCGGCGTATGCTCACTCCCGAGACAGACACTAGAAATCTGGTATTCGTTTCCAAGGTCAATTTGTGCCCAGGACGGCTCCCCCGCTGAGACCCAGCTTGCCGAGTTTCCATACCACCCGTCGTTCAAATGACGCGCCTGATGGATGGCATACCCAGGCAATGTACTAGAAACGCTGGCTACTGCCTCCGGCAAAAGCGCAAGATTCCGCCGTCCTTGCGTGTCAGTAAACGGCACCGGCTCGAGTAATGGAGGCACCAACGGACGTTCATATGCTTTCTGTTCTTGGTTCCGGCGCAGATACCATGTATTTGGAAATTCGTCACGGTAGACCCGGCCTATGGTGCGAAAACCAAGCCCAAGCCCAAAACGGGCGTCCAATTCCCGCGCAAGCTCTGAAACAGGACCTAGACGTTCCGTATCCCAGAGGGTAGTCCCTTCACAAACCTCCCAGCCCGGATCGAGATAGAGCAGATCCGCTCTGATCTCATGCGCCTTGGCCGCCTCGTTCAACAAAGCATCTCGCGTGTAGTGCTTCTGCAATTCCTCTCGATTTGAATGATACCAGCCTATATCAAACAGCTCATTCCAATTAACCGGAGGGTCATACGCCGGCGAGAGACCATGACCCAGTTCATTTAGCAAGTCCCGGTATTTCTCATACCCCACAGACCAATCGCCCATCACTCGTAAATAATAGGTGCGTCCCAGCGTCGCAGCTGACCATGGGGCTAACTGCTGCATGCATTCAGGCTCACGGTAGAGAGCAAAACTCGACCCTCCAAACACCAGGCACGGCGTAGGGTGCGACCGCCACTCGAGCATCGAGTATTCGATGTTTGCCTGATTGTATTTAGCGACCAGCAATGACGACTGCATTTCGGAAGAAGTCCCGGTCAACACCCACGCCTCGGATCGTAGCCGTCCCGCCGGCGAATCGGCCAAAGGAGGACAAACTACCGCAGCGTCATTCTTCCAGTCCACGTTGCGTCCTTTACCCTCCCGAAGATCAGATAATGACCAATCGCGCCGTGACCCGTCCACCTGGACACGAAACGGCACCGCAACCACACGGAGATCCCCCCGCGCGTCCGGTCGCCGGGTCAGCCCAAACCGATAGTCTTCGATTTTCAACGTTTCGGGTGTCTTGTTTTTCACACTAATTTGTTCAATAAAGCCATCGCCAACGGGTCGAGTCCAGATGTCGTGCAAGATCTCCAGTGTCCCATTATCGGCTATGATCCGACATCTGGAACCGTCAAAGGAAATGAGACGCCCCGGAAGTCGCTCCACCTGCCGGCCCGCAATCTTGACCTCGTAGAGACACTCGCCTCTAGCAAACTCGAGACCAGCAGAATCGTCGATAGCAATCCATACCCCTTCGGGATTCTGTTTGGCACTAAAATGAAGTGTTTTTCCCGCCGTTATGTCAACGGCTTTGGGCGATTCCGCTGGTCCCGCTAAGAATGTGCTTACCAGAGTCATAGACATCAAAGATGTGCAATACATGGACAGTCCTCCATCTTCTCTCTTCGGTCCGCATCTCTTGGGGTCTCGGGCGATAATCCGTCCTAACGGCGACACCGAAGGTAACCGAATCCCTTCCTATAAACACCCCCGCGAAAGTAGGATATGCAGAGCTTTTCCTTTCCCAGGTGCGAGTGCGGGCTCCAAAGTCGCCCAACCGAGCGTTGTTTATGGGACAGCGTTTGGCTTCGGCGCACACGCCTAAGGGGTCAATGCCGATGCGTCTCCAATCGCGCCTTTTATGATGGCCATCCACCGATACAACGTTTTCCAAAATACCCCAAAAATATCTATAGTTCAAACCGAGCCATGTTTGTCAAAAAAAGGGATATTCAGTTGATTCTGACAATCTTCGTGCTGCATACGTCAACGATACCCGTTCGGAGCCGATCGAAAAAACCTGAATCCGGCACCGTTTTTGACATATGCTTGCCTGTTCGTCTATCTACGCGATGCAGCGCCAGAGGTTTGTGAACTTATGCATAAAAAACTCTAACTCCCCCGCACGCCGGGGATGGAAATGTAGGGGCGGTTCGCGAACCGCCCGTGCGGTGCCCCCCCACGCAGGGGAGTAAAAAGGCAGCAGGGCAGGAAAGGGGCATCTGAACTCTGATTCCCCCGCGTGCGGGGGATGCAAGTAATAAGCATAATTTACGCCTCCTGTTCGTCTCTGATTCCCCCGCGTGCGGGGGATGCAAGGGGGCTGCGCAAATACGCAGGAAGCATAATCCGCCCTTTGCCGCCATTGGGAGAAGTGCCGTCAGGCACGACGTGGCAATCCCCTAGGGCTTCCTACAATTCATCAACCTCTGCTTTGCGCCTTCCTATGCAACGCACACAAGGGGATTACTTCGTCTTTCGAACACTCGCCGCTTCCAATTACAGCAGGTTTACAAATACGGCGGTTTAGGCCCTCGATGCAACGCCAAACGTTTGTGAACCTATCCCGTTTGACGTTGCACGTCTTATCAGCAATCTAATTAGAACAGTTTTGCAAGAAGTATTAAGAGTCTTTTTGGGAAGTTTTTTCAATGAACGCCCCTCCCACTTATGCGCGTCATCGGCTAGAAGCACGCATAAGGAGGCATTCTGCATCATAGAACCGAGACAGTTCCCGTTGGTTACCTTGGCGAGGTCCAACGTAAAAATCTTTCAGGATGAGAACCTGTACCACGACGCCGAGAAAACATACTTTGGCAATTGAATGTCCTGTTATAAGCCATTCACGAGCTTATAACCGCATACCTGCGGGGCAAAGCCTGCGCCGGGCTACAAGCATCAAAGCCTCCCTGCAGCCCACAGGATACCCCGCCGAAGCACTTCTCGAAAATGGCCACTGCTCCATGCGATTTGGTCGTGCCCAGCCTGGAAACAGAAGACACGGCTTCGGCCGTAGGTGCGTGTCCAGGCAATGCTTTTCATGCTTCTCGGGTGCTCCGTGGTCAACAGCTGCTCACAGTTTTCGTCTGGTTCTTGCATGGTGTATGTCTCATCCTGCATGTTCCAGGGCTGAAGACCGGAAACAATCGGATGATCGGGTGCAGTTACTTGTACGGTATAGGTTTGATCCACGTGATACTCGAAAGCACGATCAGCGATTCCCGTGATATCCGACCATATCTTTTCACCGGGCCATGCGAGAATAGCGTGATGAAGCACGACGATTCCCTGTTGGGTGGTACCCAGCCACTGAATGGATTTACGCGTGGCATCTTCAGGGTCCGCCGGCAAGTCAAAGTGAAAGTTGTAAAACAAGGCGACGTCGTATATTGCCCGGCATTGTCCCCAATCCCAGACCCAGTTATCCAGAGATTGAGGATAGTACTCTATACCCTCCATGGACCGGAACAGTCTGTGCCAGCCCGGAACATCGTATGGGTGCGCCCCGTCGATTACCGCTATCTTCAACACATTACGTTCCTTTCACTCATTTTCTTGGTCAAAATACCTCACCCATCTACCAGACAAAAACCGTGCCCAACAATTCCGCGGGTGTGTCACGCAACTGGTCATACAGTCTTTGAGCTTCGGTTACGGGGAGTACGTCCTGGATCAACAGCGCAATCCGAACTTGGCCTCGCCGAACGAGGCGGCACAGATTAGCAAGGTCGCTGTTATCGAAGTGACTGTTCTGTTTGATAGTGATTTCGTGTATTTGCCCTAAGTTGAAGGTGTACTTGACGTCGTTGCGGCCAGCAATCAACATGATGCGACCGCGTGTTTTTGCTGCCGCGATAAGACGGTCTTCCATGCCCACGACCCCAGCTAGATCAAGTATGGCGTCAAATGAAAAGTCTTGGATATGATCGTCCCAGCCTGTTCCATTGCTATTAAAAACACACTCTGCAGCACCGATGCGTCTCGCCAGATCAAGCCGGCGCTCATCGACATCACAAATAGTCACCGATGCGCCCATTGCATTGGCAATCTGAGCTGCTATTTGGCCAATGATTCCCGCGCCCACGACCAACACGCGTTCTCCAAGTCGCAGATCAGCATTTCGGCAAGTGCGCATCGCTACACTCGCCATACCGAAGAGGGCGGCTTCCTTCGGGTCTATCTCCGGCGGTAGCTTTATATACAGCCAGTTCTCTGGGATCACGGCAAACTCAACATGGTCAGCGCTTGAGTAAATGACATCCCCAATTTTGATTTCCTTCACATCGGGACCCGTTTCGATAACCCGTCCGACGTTCTGGTACCCCCACGTGGCGGGCAGATCCTCGTCTTTATGGGCATAGTTTCCGCCCAATAGATCATTGCGTTCCGTGCCATTCGTCACCCCAGAAAACAACGTTTGCGTCTTAAATTGGTTTGCCGCTAGCGGGGGAGGATCCGGCCAGTTGTCAAGAAGCACTTTTTCCCGCTTCCCATCCTGTCTCTTTCTCGTTACCAAGGCCTTCATCGTCCATAACCCTCAAACGTTCTACCGTGATACACCCGTTTTATAAACACGTAACAATGTAGACGTCGGCACACCGACGTTCTTCCTGAATTTTACAGACGCAATTCCTGAAATCTAGGCAGACTGCTATTGGATTCAAAAGATTTCCTCGGACATACTGCTTCAATGCAAGAAAGAAATCAAATCCAACCGATGCAATACAGATAAAACAAGATAAAATAGGCCGTTTGCTTAAAAGTTTCGTGTATATTCTCCAGTTCCGTTTTTATTGTCTGGCGGCATCCTCTTCAGGGTGCTTTTTGGAGGCCTTCTCATACCCCCTAAAATCTTGAAAACCTCTAGTTCGTTTTTGCTAGTTTTACAGAGACTAAGAAAACTTTGCCGACTCAGAATTTCAAGAGACTGTTTATTTTGCCGCTTTTGGTTTTAATCAACGATAGGAAGAAATTGTCCCCTAGAGAGGAATAAACCTACATCGGTTTGATCGCCTGCCCTGGCCAGACATAACTAACGCATTGATATAAAATAACTTAAGACTTGGTGTGTTTTGGCACGCGCGTTGCAAGTCTTTACCCGCCGGAGAACAGAAACCACAGAGTTTAGCGGAAAGGAGGGCAGACGTGGCATCCTTCGCGGGGGTAGACATGATTCGCTTGCTTCAAGGCGCGATGAAAACGGCGGAAATGAATCACCGCGTTATAGCCAATAACGTTGCGAACGTGGACACACCCCATTTTACGCCGCAGCGGATGGACTTTCAGGAGACTCTGCGAGGCGTACTAGCGGGAGGGGACCGTATTTCGCTCCGCAAAACGCATCCCCGCCATCTAGACGCTTCGCGCAGCGTAGTAGGCATAAAAGCTCTTGCCAACTCTTCGAAAAATGATTATAATAAAATTGACATTGACGAAGAAATGGCAAAACTGAGCGAGAACACAGGCCGTTACGTGATGTATAGTACCCTGATGGTCCGCTATTTCCGAAGCATACGGGATATGCTTAACAACGTAAGATGACTTGATTTTCTGACAACAACAATATATAGTAAGACATAGTGAACAGACACAACTGATTGGGATAAGGAAAATGCTTGAGGCAATTTCTGCTCAAGATATTGCGGTGATGGGGTTAAAAGCCCAGCGAGTTCGCATGAACATCATCGCAAACAACATTGCCAATTCCCAAACAACGCGCGCTCCCGGCACGGGCCAGGCTTTCAGGAGGCAGATGGTTCTACTGAAAGGGGAACCGATTAAACCCTGGCTTAGTAATGAAAAGTATGGTGTCCGTGTTGCGCGAATTGTGTCTGACCCGTCGCCCTTACGCGAGGTGTACGACCCGGGACATCCTGATGCAAATGCGGATGGTATTGTGTCGTATCCCAATGTGGACTTGGCGATGGAAATGGTGGATTTGGTATCGGCTCAACGTGCGTATGACGCTAACATCGCTGTGATCCTCTCGGGTAAACGCATGACCCAACAAGCATTGGAGATCATTCGTGTATAATGGACACAGGAAGAGGTGAGAAACGGCCATGAGTGAGAATCCGTGCTACGGGGTGAACCCAATACGTCCCGAACGGGTACCATTCGATCCCGAAGTACCGCGCCCGGCGCGTACGGGGGCGACTTCTGCCCCGGGTAGTTTCAAAGAGGTGCTCTCTGAAACAATCAAGACCGTGAATCGCCTTCAAGTTGAAGCCGACACGACCATTCAGAAAGTTGTTGCTGGCGAAATCAAGGATGTAACGGATGCGATGGTAGCGGTCGAAAAGGCGGACATTGCGTTTCAAACCATGTCCGTCTTGACGAACAAAATGATCGCCGCCTATCAGGAAATTATGCGCATGCAGGTGTAAGCGAAGGTAGGGCACGCCCGGTGTGAAATGGGACACACCGTGTGGGCTTTCTGAGGTGAGTGTGTCTGTGGATGTTCTCCGGAGGAACCTGCCCAACCTTCAAGGTTGTGCGGGAAATACGGGATACGGCGGTGTCCACCTCTCCCGTGAAAAAACATGGACACGACGATGGGGAGGTATGGCTCACGGTGCGAAAACCACCTCCACAACGTTGGCAGGGACGCATGGGCACATTCCTTCCCTAGCCTGCCGACAAGTAAGGAAAACGTCGGTAGGGACTCGAGCGGAGCAGAGAATTGAATCTTTATTTCACGTGCGGGCTGCAAAGCTGTGTGCGGGAGGAAGTTTCAGCCGGTCTGGCAACCGGATGCGGGACATGAAAAGAACGGCGCTTGGCATACAAATCAGCAAGGAACCGGTTTTTTTCTTGGTTACGAGAACCCTGGATTTAAGGAATTTCCCCGGTTCCTAACACGAGGTGATGCGCCGTGTGGACATTCTTCCGACAACTTGCGGCAGGTATTGCCCAAACGTGGCAAAACCTATCGTTAAGCGCCCGCGTCAATATCATTTTGACCTTGATTGCTACCTTGGGGTTATTAGGGGCAGCTGTGTTCATAGGGGGCAGACCCCAATACACCACGCTGTACAGCGGGTTAGAAAAACCCGAGGAAATCAGTCAAATCCAAGCAATCTTAGCAGAAGAAGGCATTCCGTATAAGTTCGCCGACGGAGGAACTACAATCAAAGTTCCGGACAAGTATGTCGGGCAGCTGCGGGTGGCTTTGCGCGCGAAAGGTTTGCCTTCTGTACACGGACTGGCGCCGGGCTGGGATTTGTTGGACAAGCAGGGCATTTGGACCAGTCCTGAAGCGTACGCTACAAATAAACAACGTGCTATTCAGGGCGAATTACAACGCATGCTGAATCAACTGGACTTTGTGGACAAGTCGTTTGTGTATATTCACGAAGCCAAAGAAAGCCTTTTCAAGAAGGACCAAAAGCCATCGGAAGCTGCCGTGACGCTAGCGGTTAACCGCCCGCCTACAAAAATGGAGATCGAAGCGGTTCTGGGCATCGTCTCCACCTTTGGGGGCGTCAATCTCGACCGGTCGCACATCACGTTGGCAACCACAGACGGTGTTTTGCTGCACAGTCCAGCCAAGGACGAAATTGCTCGTATTGCCAGTTCAAAACATGAGGTTATCGAGCAGCTCGAAAAACAAAGAGAACAAAAAATCGTTGATGCCTTCGCGCAACTTGGACGTCGCGTCATCCCCATGGTGAGCGCGAAACTGGATTTCAGCACAAAAGAAGTGTCCGAAGATTCCGTAAGTGAAGGTGCGGAGTTGAGTGTAAAAGAAACCTCTACGGAAACGACCACTACCGAGTCACTACCAGAGGGCCCGGCGGGTACGTATTCCAACCTACCCGAAGGTGTACCGGGACCGCGTACCACTCAGACAAGCGAAACCAACAAAGATACCCTCACCAACATGGAGCCTAGTCGAACCCGGCGCGTAACACGAACGGACGCGGGAGATGTCTTGCAATATAAGGTCAGTGCGATAATCGATTGGGGCAATCGCCCCAAGTTGGACGAAAGCGGTAATCCGACAGGGGAAGAAGAATACGGTCCCCCCAGTGAGGAAGAATTGGAACAATTCCGACGGTTCATCGCCAGTGCCGTAGGGCCTGAGGTCAAAGAAGAAGATGTCCATGTGTTTGCGCAAGCCTTCCAACTGGATCAGCTGAAAGAAGCAAAAGAAACATTTGCCGTGTTAGAACGCGCAACTTTAATTTCCGCTTTAGTACAATGGGGGGATATGTGCTAAAAGCGGTATTGGTGCTTGTCGGATTTCTGCTGGCACGGCGTGCTATGCTTCGGATTATGGCGGCGACTCCAATTGAGGAGGAAGAAATGGAAGCGCCTAAGCCGAGTACAGCAGAAATGCGGAAGCGCCAAATCGCTGAGGAAGTGGAGAATCTATCTCAGCAACAACCCGAAGCCGTGGCATCTCTATTGCGAGCATGGATGACAGAAAGTGAAGAGTAGCGGTCAAAGTGCAAAACAAAAAGCTGCCAATCTCGACGGGAAAACCAAGGCGGCGATTTTGTTAGCGTGCTTGGGGCCTGGGCCGGCAAGCCGCGTGCTTTCTAAAATGAGTCAGGACGAAATTGAGCAGCTGACGCTTGATTTGGCAAGTCTAGGGACCATTGAGCCCGAAGTGCGCGAGGCAGTGGTGGAAGAATTTCACCAGATGATGGTTGCGAACCGCTACGTGACTCAAGGTGGAATCGAGTATGCCCGCAATGTTCTTGAGTCCGCATTAGGACCAGAAAAGGCGCTTGAAATTCTGACACGTTTGCAAAGCAGTCTTCAGGAGGTGCCTTTTGAGTTTCTGAAACGTGCTGACCCAAGTCAAATTGTGAGTTTCATACAAGAAGAACACCCGCAGACGCTCGCTCTGATTCTGGCTCATTTGGAACCACAAACCGCTTCGGTTGTGCTCTCTTCGCTGCCCCAAGAAGTTAGGACGGAAGTTGTGATCCGCATTGCCAAAATGGACCGGACGCCTCCAGAGATCGTCCGGGAAGTCGAGAGAGTACTTGAGCGCAAAATGGCGTCGGTATTCAGCCAAGGATTCACGTTCGCCGGTGGCGTTAAGGATGTAGCAGAAATCTTGAACCGTATAGAACGCGGTACCGAAAAAGCTATTATGGCCGATTTGGAAGAGCGCGATCCGGAACTGGCTGACGAAATCTCGCGTTTGATGTTCACCTTTGACGATTTGATTCACGTGGACGACAGCGGCATTCAGAAAGCGCTCCGGGAAGTCGAGCAAAAAGACTTGGCGCTCGCACTAAAAGCTGCAAACGAAGAAGTCACAGAAAAAATCTTTCGCAACATGTCCGAACGCGCAAGAGAACTCATAAAAGAAGAAATGGAGTTCATGGGTCCTGTGCGTCTACGTAACGTGGAAGAGGCGCAGCAGAAAATTGTTGCCGTCATTCGAAGACTGGAAGAGGCGGGCGAGATTATTATTCAAGGTCGGGGCGGCGGCGGCGAGGACGAGATCATCGTATAGGTTCGCCCTTCTGGTTTTTTAATCAAAAGGTGGAGTCATGTTGCTGAAACAGCCAGCACACCAGAACATACCTTCATGGCAAAAATCATCAAAAACACGGATGCGAATTTCGTAGACTTCCAACCCTATGAACATGCGCCCCTGGATCCTGCTCAGATGGGTGAAGGCGAAGCCGACGTCCCCATGACGCCGGAGATGCAAGCCGCCGCCATGCTTCAGGAGGCTAGAGCCCAAGCGGAACAGAAGGTACGAGAAGCGTATGAAGAGGGGTTCCGGCGGGGTATCGAAGCGGGCAAGAAGGAGTACCTGGAATCGGTGCAAACCTCCGTGCAAGCGTTACGTCGGGCGGTTCTGGAAACTGAATCCGCAAAGGCTGCCTTGATTCAACGTTTTGAACAAGAGATTTTGGAAGTCAGCCGCGTCATCGTACAACGGATTTTGCACAGGGAAGCGCGGTCGGACAAGATGGCAATCGTGAAAGTCTTAAGAGCGGTGTTAGACCATCTCAGCGACAAACGTAAGCTTTCGATACATGTCAATCCCCAAGACGTAGAAATCCTCCGACGCGAGCAAACGGACATCTTCGACGCCCTTGTCGGAATGGAACACTTCGAGGTGGTTCCGGATAATAATGTGGCGCAAGGAGGCTGTCTTGTCGAAACAGAAAGCGCTTTTGTGGACGCTCAATTAGACACCCAACTGAACCGCATTCTCGATGTTCTTTGGGAGATTCCTTGTGAACAACCCCCGAAAGAGTGACCTAGCAGAAATACGACAACGGGTGTTTGAAATTGACCCTATTGAAGTCTATGGCAAAATATCCGGGGTCTCGGGGCTGACCATCGAAGCGACGGGACCTTCCTTGCGCATCGGCGACCTGTGCTACGTCGAGAACCGCGCCACGGGCCAACATGTGCCGGTCGAAGTAGTCGGTTTCAGAAACAGCCGCTTGCTTCTAATGGCCTATGGAGACATGAATGGTATCAGTCCGGGTAGTCTCCTGCTCCCCACGCATAAGCCCCAGAGGGTCCCCGTGGGACCCGAGTTACTGGGACGAGTGGTCGGCAGTAATGGCATGCCTATCGACGGAGGTCCCCCCATCCGCTCGGAAGCGTTTCGCGCGTTGATTGCTCTGCCTCCTGCTCCTTTGGGAAGACGTCGCATCACAGAGCCACTCGCTACGGGCATCCGCGCCATCGACGCTTGTGTCACCTGCGGTAAAGGCCAACGGATGGGTATTATGTCCGGCAGCGGTGTGGGAAAAAGCAAGATGATCGGCATGATTGCGCGAAACACCAACGCTGATATCAACGTGATCGCTCTCATCGGAGAACGGGGAAGAGAGGTTCGGGAGTTTATCGAGGGCGATCTGGGCGAGGAAGGTCTAGCGCGCTCCATTGTAGTGGTGGCGACATCCGATGAGCCTGCCCTTTCCCGAATACGTGGCGCTTACGCAGCGCTAACGGTTGCCGAGTGGTTTCGTGACCAGGGCGCTGATGTCTTGTTCATGATGGACTCCATTACGCGACTAGCCATGGCGCAACGGGAAGTGGGGCTTGCCGTGGGAGAGCCCCCGACGACAAAAGGCTATCCCCCTTCGGTGTATGGGATGCTTTCGCGCTTTCTGGAGCGCGCTGGCACTTCTGCATGCGGGAGTATCACCGGCATTTATGCGATCTTGGTCGAAGCCGATGACATCAACGACCCTGTGGGCGATGCCGTCCGGAGTTTCGTGGACGGCCATGTGGTACTTTCCCGAAACCTCGCCTCTCGAAATCACTACCCCGCTATTGACGTACTGGAAAGCGTCAGCCGGTGCATGGTTGATGTGACGACACCGGAACATCAGGAACTCGCCGGCAGAATTCGCCGTATCTTGGCGACGTACCGCGAGGCGGAAGACTTGGTAAACATCGGGGCTTACGCCGCCGGTAGCAATCGCGAAATTGACGAGGCATTACGGTTGATGCCGAATATACGAGCCTTTCTGCAGCAAGGTTTATTCGAGAAGACCCCTTATGACGAGATCGTCGGCTTGATGCGCCAAACGTTACGAGGAACGTAACCATGCTACGCCGCAGAGCCTTCCGATATGAGACTTTGCTAAAAGTACGTAAGCTGCGGGAAGAACAACAAGCTCAAAAATTAGCCACTGTCCGCCGAGACATTTTTCGCACCCAACAAGAACTTCGGTCTATCCAGGAAGAACAACTCCATATCCTCGAAGAAGCGGGGCGCGCCGCAACCGAACATTTTAATGCGCGCGATGTGCAACAATTCTATAATTACGAGCGGTTTTTGGCACGCCGGGCTGTGGAGTGTGATGCCAGGCTTGCTGCATTACGTCGGCAAGAGAAAGAACGGCTGGCGGAACTCGAAACAGCGAACCGCCACAAACGGGTCGTCGAGCGACTCAAAGAACGACACGCTGCGCTTTTTCGGACGGAGTTGAATGCGTTGGAACAGAAACTTGCAGACGAGACCGCACTGCGACAACTAAAAAGAGATGCATCTCGCGGTGGTGAGTCCTCAGAGATGGGGGCATGACCCTCATGAATAGAAAGCGGGGAGAGTGAACGATGAAATCCATAGTTTTACCCTTGATCGTCTTCTTGCTCGCGTTCGGTGCTTCGCTCGTCGGTGTTCTAGCCGCGACCGGAAACCTGAACAAAGCGGCACTGGACAAAATGCTTGGGAAGACGCCCCCGCCCGCTCCAAAAGAAGAAGCGCCTGACGAGCTGGATGCGTTCGCTGCCGCATTAAAAGAGAAGGAACAACAAATTACAACCGAACAGAAGCGGGTTGATGAAGAAAAAAGACGTTTGCGCATTGCACAAGATGATATGAGCGAACTCACAAAGCGCATGGAACAATTGCTCCAACAGATAACACAAGCCAAAGAAGAATCCGACAAGATAAAAGAGACCCGGACACTCCAAGCCGCTCAAACCTTGGCAGGCATGGACCCGAAGAAAGCAGCGGCGGTTCTCAATGAATGGCCTGCAGATCGTGCCGCCGAAGTCTTGCGAAACGTAAAAGATAAGGATCGGTCAAAAATACTCGATCAAATGGATCCCGCCCAGGCGGCACAAGTTTTGGAGAACTTGAAGAGTACTACATTATAACCTTTGTTGGTCCTAGCCAGACCCACGAAGACACATTACGTCATTTCTTGCAAACCCAATTTTGAGAAACGTCCACAAAAATCGGGTCATTTTCAGATAAGGTTTTTGCTTCCATTCACGTTCCCTAATTGAGGGGAACAGTTTTTTCCTGTTTTCTAACCGTAAAAAACACGGTTGGTATTTTTGTCCATGAAAGGAGGTGAATAGGATGATGATCGAGAACATTCTTCCGATAGCCAGTGCGCCGCCGTTGCAGCCCACTGAACCCCTACACGGGGCTCGGGGCACGCTTGAGGAGCCACAGGACGCGGGCACATTTTCCAGCATAATGGCGTTACTTTTGCAACAGGTTCTAGCCATACAGTTGCCGGACAGTCCTACACCTGAGTCTTTGGAAGTCTCCGGCGACGCACCCCAGGAAGGGCTTCAGGGCGTAACACAGATCATGCCTGATAATGGGGAGACATCCGTTCCGGTCGCCGAGGAGGTATTAGGTGCACAGTCAGATATCACTGTGCCACAACCCCTATCCCCGGCAACAAACTGGGACGTGACTCTCAACCCAGAACAGAACGTGAAACCCTCCGGAAATAACCCATCGAAGCTTTCCATGTTGTTGCGTTCCCCAGTGTTAAATAGTGGGACTCAACAAGTCTCAGACTATGGGAAGTCCGATGGGACGATTTCCGAACTAAATGAAGCGCCTTCCAAGGAGCTCGCCACTGGTATTACGTTGGAACGTTTGCCGGGGGTTCTTGCCGAAGCACTTGGGCTGACTGATTCAAAGGTGTCTGCCAGTGTCTTCCCGCAAATCCCCCACGCGATCGCCGCGTTGGATACTTCTGACTCGCTGCCTACGAAATTGGCGCTTCATCAGGACAGGCAGCCAGACTTCATGTTTGCGGTAGCCGACCCCGTTGTTCCGGACGGTAACGGCTCGCTTCACCGACATGAGGTGCTACCTGCAAGACCGAGTCAAGGTGTCATAGCGGTAAATTGGGCAAAGTATGTAGCAGCCCCGTTAAGGCAAAGTTTTGTGCTCCACTTGGAACCCGAGACACTGGGCGAAGTACGTATCGATGTAACCCGCGTTCATGGAGACATTAGCGTCAAAATGGTGACGGCGATGTCTTCGGGAAAAGAGGCGCTGGCAGCACACATAAACACGTTGCAGGAAACGCTTCTTCAACAAGGGTTGCCGGTCTCCCAGATTACCGTAGAAACTGGATTGCATGCCGGTGCAAACGCGTGGCATGGTGCCGGACACCAAGTGCCTGTGCCCTATCCACCAGATTTTGCCCCTTCGGCAGCGCCTTCTGCGGAAGAAATACAAAACCCTAATGACTCGGCAAAAAACCGACACGCAGGGAACCTGGATCTCTATGTTTAGGAACAACAAAGTCGTAGAGTAAGAAGAAAGGTAAACGCCTATGAATGCAATGGTGGGTTTTAGAGCCAATAGCATCGGCTCTTTATCGCCGACGCCCGCGCAACGTACCGCCGCAAGAGAGGATGTGTGGTCGCTAGCCAAAACCAGCCTATTGGGTAGGCTGGGGACAGCGAAAGCGGCAACCGCCAAAGCGACTGCCGTCCAATCGACACAAAAACCCCAAGCGGCTGGTACTTCTAACGGGTTGGATCAAGACACCTTTCTGCGGCTGCTTGTCACGCAAATGCAGGCGCAGGACCCCTTAGAGCCAATGACCAACGAAAATATGATTGCTCAATTGGCTCAGTTCTCGTCTCTGGAGCAGATGACTCAGTTGAACCGTCGATTCGACCAACTTAACGCGGCGTTAACAGGCCAGAACTTCGTCACCGCAAGCAACTTGCTCGGACTAAACGTCTCTGGTACGACGTCGGATGGAGCCCCTGTCGCAGGAACGGTCAATCGAGTATTTACTCAGAACGGGACTGTATATGTTGTTGTGGGCGACATGACCGTGCCCCTGAGCAATCTAACGGAGGTGAAACCGGCATGACCATACAGCGAGTCGAACTAGGCGGTGTATCCCGTACCGCGCCTATGTCGGCTGCCCCTTCCCCGAGAGCAGACACGCCAAACACCGCGTTTTCCGCCACGCTAACGCAGGCAATTCAACGCGCGCGGCAACTGAAGTTTTCGGCCCACGCATTGGAAAGGATGCGACAGCGAGGCATTGTGTTGTCGCCGGACGAACTCGCCCAACTGGAGACAGCGGTGGACACGGCGGCGTCAAAAGGTGCCCGGGAAACACTGGTGCTCATGAAACGGGAAGCGTTCATCGTGAGTGTTCCGAATCGCACGGTGATAACAGCAGCCCGATGCAACGAAACGGAAGATACCGTGTTTACAAACATTGACAGTGCAATTGTGCTGTCACAGGTGAATACAACAGAAGCAAACGAAACGATGGAACAGGACCGGCCCCCGACTGGGGAGGTCCTCATGCCGTGGAATGACAGAAACGGCATATAAGGAGGCAAAACGATGGGTTCCGCAATGTTTACGGGAGTAACGGGCCTTTTGGTTCATCAACGCAGGCTCGACGTAATTGCAGATAATATAGCAAATGTTAACACAACAGGTTATCGTACCAGTCGGGTCCAATTTCAGAGTCTGTTTTCGCAGACGCTGTCCGGCGGACGAGCCCCCGTGGGGGCACTGGGTGGAGTAAATCCCATTCAGGTCGGTTTGGGGGTGAACATCGGGGCAATTGAGACCAGTTTCACGCAAAGTGCACTAATCACGACCGGTGTTCCCTCCGACCTCGCCATTCAGGGCGATGGATTTTTCATCTTGAGTGATGGAGAAATCTACAGCTACACGCGTGATGGCTCCTTTGCTCTGGGATCTAACGGCGCACTCGTCGAACCTTCTACTGGACAGCTGCTTCAAGGATATATGGCGGATGATACGGGCGCGATTGACTTGAACGCCCCCATCCAAAACCTCGTCATTCCAATGGGAACCGCTTCGATCGTCCGCACAACGACCAACGTGGTGTTTACAGGCAATCTGAACGCAGGCGCTGCCGTCGGCGACACCGTCACGCGAAACGTACGCGTCTATGATTCGTTAGGCAATGCGCGGGACCTGACTCTTGTCTTTACTAAAGCAGCCGGTTCCAACCAGTGGGATTGGGCGGTGACAACCACCGATCCACTTATTAGCAGCGTAACGGGTTCCGGTACCATCACCTACGATACAACAGGAAACGTATCTGCCGGCGGAACAGGTACCATCACGGTAAATTTCGTGCCGGGTTCACCCTCTTTGCCAACAGATCCTTTCACGTTCACGTTCGACTTCAGCGATACAACCCAACTGGGAGCCGTGAGCGACGTGGCTGTATTCAGTCAAGACGGTTATCCCCGCGGGTCGCTGGAGAGTTTCACTTTTGGTCAGGATGGTGTTATCGTAGGAGTGTTTACAAATGGGCTGACCCGCGTACTGGGACAAGTGGCACTTGCCACATTTCCTAATAACGCAGGTCTAGTCCGTGTGGGCAATAACCAGTTCCGCGAGAGCCCGAACTCTGGTCTGCCCCAAGTCGGCGCGCCTAGCACGGGAGCCAGAGGTTCTGTCACGGGGGGCGTACTGGAAACCTCCAACGTCGACCTGGGCACGGAGTTCAGTAATCTCATACTAACTCAGCGAGGCTTTCAAGCCAATGCCCGCACCATTACCGCAGCAGATACGCTGTTACAAGAAGCAGTAAATCTTGTTCGATAAACAGCGATAGCCTGATCTAGGAAAGGCGGCATTGCCGGTCACACCGGGTCGGAAATGCCGCCTTTCCACTAAAAGAAGGCTTCCACGGGATGGGGTTGTGCAGGTTTGTTCCTGATGCTAAAATGAAAAACTGAGGTAGGAAACAGAGTCAGCTCCATGGATATTACGACAATCATAGGTCTCGTGGCAGGTTTTGGGCTTGTGATAAGCGCCATCCTGATGGGCGGTAGTCCGGGCATTTTCTGGAACATGCCATCCGTTCTGATTACAGTGGGGGGAATGTTCGCAGCTACCTTGCTTAATTTCCCTTTGCGAGACGTCGTTACCGTCTTGGGCTCTGTGCGAAATGCGTTTTTGCACAAAGAACGTTCGCCGGAAGAGCTGATAGAAAAACTAGTAAATTTCGCCACAATTGCAAGACGGGAAGGCATCTTAGCACTCGAAGCCCACGCGAGTGAAACGGATGACGAATTCTTGCGCAAAAGTATCCAGCTCGCCATAGACGGCACGGCTCCCGAACTGATTAAAGATATCCTCAGTACAGAACTGGCGTTTATGGAAGATCGTCACGCCATGGGACAATCCATCCTCATTGCGATGGGAACCTATGCTCCGGCTTTTGGAATGATCGGAACGCTTATCGGACTTATTCAGATGCTCGCAACGTTGGACGACCCAAGCAAGATTGGCGCTGGTATGGCTGTGGCTATGATTACCACCCTCTACGGTTCGCTTGTTGCGAATGCCTTTTGTCTGCCAGCGGCAGGCAAGTTAAAAGTTCGCACCAGCAATGAACTTTTGGCGAAAGAACTGATCATTGAAGGCATCTTGTCCATTCAATCGGGGGACAACCCTCGAATTGTGGAGCAAAAACTGAAAGCGTTTGTCTCTCCAGCAGTCCGCGAACGCATCAAGACAGGGCACTAAAACATGCCGGAACGAAAGAGCAAAGGCGGTCCCTCGGAGCCCAGCGCTCCGGCGTGGGTGGTGACGTATGGCGACATGATGTCGTTGCTTCTTACCTTTTTCGTGCTGCTTATTTCGTTCTCGACCATCAGCGAAAAGGAATTTACGCAGGCAATCGTCTCGCTGAGAGGTGCCCTGGGCGTATTAGAAAAAAACACCGGCATGCTTCAATTCATGAGCGCGCCACGCAAGAGTCGGCGCGAAGCCTTGGAAGAGATGAAACGGTTAGCACGCGAGTTGGAACGACGCATGCAGGTTATGGGGATGGAAAAAGATATTGACGTAAGTCTCAATTTGGAACAGGGAGGCATTGAGATCAATCTGCCGAGTCGCGTGCTTTTTGACACGGCTAGCGCGGATTTACGACCCGAAGCATTGGAGGTCTTGAACGATGTGGCGGCGGTGTTGAAGGACATTCCTGAGGCGTTCGTTCAGGTTCGGGGACACACCGACAGTCGGCCTCTGAAAAGCGTTTCTGCGCGTTTTTCAGACAATTGGGACTTAAGTTATCACCGGGCGAAATCTGTGATGAACTATCTACGAGACATCGCGGGCATGACGACGAACCAATTCGAAGCCATCGCGTGCGGTCCCTCACAACCGATTGCCACAAATGCCACCGAAGAAGGCATGCAAGCGAACCGCAGGGTTCAGTTATTTGTGAGAGGAAGTTTCACGGAAGAAGTCAAAAAAACACTACAGGAAAAAGTGCAAGACCTGAAACAAGGCGTCCCGGAAACGGAAACGGGCACAACCCTGACTCCATGAGGAATTAAGTTATGGTTGAAGAACAAAAAGCACCTGCCGCGGCACCGCAAAACGCCCCATCTTCTGGCAAAAATACGTTGATTTTGGTGGGTGGGGCGGCCGTCTTTGCCGTCGTATTGGCATTGGGTGTGTATAAGTTTGTCCTTGCACCTAAACTTACTGCCGAACCGCAGACCGCACCTGAGGTGCCTCCCGGCGCCGTCGTTTTCACGTTTGACCAGGCCCATACAACGGCTATCATGCCTCCCGGCACCACGGCGCCTGCCTCGCTGGTTATGTACAAGGTTTCTTTCCTATGTTCCAATGCGGCAACGGCGGAAATTATCAAGCAAAATCAGTCTTGGTTCGCTGACATGTTACGCACCCTGCATAGCGGGAAAGAACGAGCTCAATTGGATGATCCCATGCTCAGCGAAAGTATTCGCAAACAAGCGTTGATCAAAGCCAACGAGATCCTTAAGGCCATTTTGGGACAAAAAGCCGAGCAGAATAAAGTGTTAAAAGTCTTTCATGATGAATTCTATGTGTATGACCAATGAGAACGAAGTTAGTCACACAAGAACGGCTCTAGCGAGAGAGGATAAAACATGCAGCAGGAAGATCATGGAGAGGCCGTCGAGCCCTCCTTCGAAGAGATTCGCGCGGGCATCCGATCTGGCGAACATTTGAATATAGACGATCTAAAGGAGGTTCGCCTCACTATCACCGCGGATTTGGGCAAGCGCCGTATGTTGATTCGCGAAATCCTGGACCTGAAACGGGGCTCCGTCATTCAATTGGACAAATTAGCGGGCGAAATGAGTGATGTATGCGTCAATGGAATTCCCCTAGCCAGAGGTGAGGTCATTGTCATCGCTGACTCGCTGAATATTCGGATAGGTGAAATTCTCGGAGCCGAGACCAAATCGGGTGATACCGAGCAGGAATGATCTAATGAGGCATACCGAAAAAGCAGTAATTTTCGCCGCTCCAATCGGGATATTGATTTGGACGCTGATAGTCACCTATGCGTTCCCAGTAGAAAAATCTGCGTTGGAAATTCCTTTTGAAGAGACTCCTCCACCCCAAATCCAACTAGGAGACAGCGGGCAGATTCCCACCACTCAACCCGACGTTCCTGAAAGAAAAGGTAACATTGACTTGAAAAAAGTCGGCGCGGCCATGCAGACAGGACGCGCCGAGACTCCTGCCGCCAATAGTTCGACAAGTTCCCAGGACACACGCGAAGTGAGCTATGTCAAGGCATTCGGCGCACTGCTTTTGGTTCTCGCCCTAATTGTTCTTGGCGGATACCTATTACGACGTTTCAGTTCGAAGACGTCGTTGCTCAAGGGGCTATCTCTTGCGGACATACTAGGACGGGTATATTTGAACCCGCGGGCAACCTTGTATTTTGTCAGAACCGGCGGTCGCGTACTTGTTTTAGGGGCAACGCCGACTCAAATCAATCTCGTTGCGGAATTTGATGCCTCCGTTTTTCAAGAAGTGGAAGAGAAACAGCCGCAGACAGAAGCCGATGTCCAAGAAAAAAAGAACAGTTTTGCCCGATTGCTCGCGTTGGTGCGCCACCGCACCCGCGAAGAGGAATCAAAACAGCAAGAGAATCAGACCGAAGACTCAATCAAGGCACTGCATGAAGAGATTGTGCGGTTGCAGCAATACTTGAAGGAAATGTCTCGGAGTGAAAATCAATTATAGAAGACTTCTTCTCGTTGGTTTTGGCGCAGTCGTCCTATTCCTGACGGGGCACGCGTTTGCTCAAGAATCCCAGCCTCCAAATCCAACCCTGGAAAGCCTGTTGACGGGGGCACGCGATGCGGTGGGACCCGACCAAATCTCCACCACGCTGGTTCTTTTCTTCTTACTCACCACGCTGTCGCTCGCTCCGGCAATTCTCGTTATGACGACTTCCTTTACGCGCATTATTGTGGTGCTGGGTTTCTTACGACAAGCCATGGCCACCCAACAATCCCCACCGAACCAAGTGTTGGTGGGCTTGGCGCTATTCTTAACCTTCTTTATTATGGGACCCACGTATCAACGTGTCTACGATGAAGCCCTTACGCCCTACATGTCTCGAGAAATCAGCGCGCAGCAAGCATTGGAGGCTGGACTCAAACCGATACGAGAATTCATGTTTCGGCAGGTACGGGAGAAAGACCTTGCGTTATTTCTCAACATCGCAGGACGTGATCAACCGGAATCGGAGGACGACATCCCTACCACAGTTCTTATGCCAGCGTTTGTACTGAGCGAACTGCGCGTCGCTTTTCAGATCGGGTTTGTTATCTATATCCCATTCCTCATCATTGACATGGTGGTAGCGAGTACCTTGATGGCAATGGGAATGATGATGCTACCGCCTGTGTTTGTGTCGTTGCCTTTCAAGATCGTGATGTTTGTTCTTGCTGATGGTTGGTATCTCGTGGTCCAAATGCTTGTGAGCGGCTTTCAGCAATAGAACACAAACGTCAGGTGAGGTTCGATGGACAAGCGGATTATAACGGTCGCTCTGGCGATCATTCTGTTACCAATTGTCATCGCGCTATGGCCTCGTCCCATTTCTTATACTCGGTTCCGAGATAATCTAGAGGGATACGGACTCGTTATCAAAAACGCCAAAAGCATCGGCAAGCCGGCACATGGAGCCCTGGAAGAGGTGCGTTTTACAGCAAACGGGGCTGCTGTTCAAATGTTTCGCTTTGATGACGCTGCGAAGATGGAAACATGTTACCAGCTTTATCGTGACCCCACAAGGGCTCGCGAGAATCTGAGGCGTTTGCTGACAGAGGGATTTCCCATCGATTTGCGCGCGCCCACCGTTGCGGCTAGAAACCAATGGTATGTAATTACCGTGACAACAGACAATGACTCGCTCCGAGATACAATTCTCGGGATTTTCCGCAGACTCTAATGATCAAACATCCCTAAGGAGCTGCCTCCTCATTTCTTTTTGACGGACAAATGCTCCGCAATCATCCTCGCAGCGCCCCTCACGACGGCATCATCGCCCAGACGAGCAGCTTCTATACGAACTCCCTTTCGCAAGAAGGGCATAGCATGCACTTTCACCGCACGTTTCACTTCTTCCAAATACAGCGATTCCATGGCTTCTACCAATCCCCCACCCAGGACGACCGCCTCCGGACTGAGGATATTGATCAGGTTACCCACTGCGATACCTACGTAGTAAGCTGCTTTCCTGACGACTTCTTCCACCAGGGTATCACCTGCTTTAATGGCTTGTGCCAAGACATTGCTACGGATATTTCTGAGATCTGTACCGCAGTTTGCAGCTACATACGGGGCATCCCCTCGCGCCGCTAGGGCAGCAACTTCTTTCGCGATGGCAATGCGCGATGCCAACGCTTCCAAACATCCCCGCTTGCCACAGCCACAGAAGGGACCGTCTTCCTGAATAGTCATATGCCCGACTTCCCCCGCAGCGCCTGAAAACCCATGCAACAGTTTCTTGTCAATGATGATTCCCCCACCAATGCCCGTTCCCGGGAAAATTCCTACAACATGCGCACAGTCTTTCAACACGCCGAAACACCACTCGCCATACGTCCCTACGTTCACATCGTTATCCACAATGACCGGAACCTTAAACCGGTCGGATAGAATCTTTGCAAGCGGGAAGTTTTTCCATCCTAAATTGGGCGTGTCGATTACAATCCCCGACACAGGGTCGAGGGGACCAGGAGAACCCACGCCTATCCCTTTTATTGGCACATTACCCGCCGCTTCGATTGCTTCGCTGACTACACGGATGATCCGGGCTTCCGCAGGCTCCTCTTTAGAGAATTTGCTTTTCTTTTTACAACGCCCTAGGTCCTGCCATTTCCCGTTGTAGACGACGGCCATCATTTTGGTGCCGCCGATGTCCAGCCCGACAACGTGCTCGTCGTCTTTAAGAACGTCTTTCATGCCACTCCTCCTATTTGTTTAGGGACAGGATAACATGCAAATGCAATTTTTCCCAAAATACGTTCATATCCGGAAGATTTGTTTCTATAGACTGTGCTCCAAAACGCCCGCCGGTTGAAGACCGAAGCCATTTACTAGTATGCTTTAGGAGGCAAATAGAATGTTTCTCCAACATACCTTAAGACGAGATAAGGAGACGGTTTCTCATGACAACGATACTTGAAAAAGTTCTTTCTTATAAAGTCGCCGACATCAGCCTTGCGGATTGGGGACGTAAGGAAATCGAAATGGCGGAAAAAGAAATGCCGGGATTGATGGCACTTCGAGAAAGATACCAAGCGAAGAAACCATTAAAAGGCGCGCGCGTATCCGGCTCTCTTCATATGACCATCCAGACAGCGGTCCTAATCGAAACCCTTCACGCCTTAGGGGCGGATGTGCGTTGGGCGAGTTGCAATATTTTCTCCACGCAAGATCATGCGGCTGCTGCCATTGCGAAAGAGGGGATTCCTGTATTTGCATGGAAGGGTGAGACGTTGGAAGATTACTGGTGGTGTACCCTTCAAGCGTTGACCTGGCCAGACGGAAAAGGACCCAACCTGGTTGTGGATGACGGCGGCGACGCCACCTTGCTGATCCACCGGGGATATGAGTTAGAAGAGTACTATAACCAACATGGCGAGTTGCCGCCCATAGCGCAAGACAATAAAGAAGCCGCTATCGTAGATACCTTATTGCATCAGGTTCATCGCGAAAATCCCACCAAATGGCATGATTATGTGCAAGACTGGGTGGGCGTTTCTGAAGAGACCACGACGGGCGTCCATCGCCTATATCATATGATGAAGGAAGGAAAACTTCTCACCCGGGCTATTAACGTAAACGACAGTGTCACGAAATCTAAATTTGACAATATTTACGGATGCCGCGAGTCCCTGGGAGATGGAATCAAGCGCGCAACGGATGTGATGGTTGCGGGCAAAGTCGTAGTCGTCGCGGGTTACGGAGACGTCGGCAAGGGGTGCGCGCAGGCCATGCGGGGACTCGGTGCACGCGTCATCATTACGGAAATTGACCCGATCTGTGCCTTACAAGCATGCATGGAGGGTTATGAAGTAATGACCATGGACGAGGCAGCAAAAATAGGCGACATTTTCGTAACGGCAACGGGCTGCTGCGACGTCATTGTTGACAGACATTTCAAGGCGATGAAAGATCAAGCCATTGTCTGCAATATAGGCCATTTTGACTCCGAAATTGATATCTCGTGGCTGGAATCTCAAAAAGACATCCGAGAAGAAAACATAAAACCTCAGGTGGACAAGTTTGTCTTCCCTGACGGGAAGGCGATCATCGTTCTTGCCCGCGGCAGATTGGTCAACCTCGGCTGTGCTACAGGTCATCCTTCGTTTGTCATGTCTAACTCTTTTTCGAATCAGACCTTGGCAATCGTGTCGCTTTGGACCGAACAAGACAAGTACGAGCGCGGGAAAGTCTACACGCTTCCAAAACATCTGGATGAGGAGGTGGCGCGTCTCCACCTTGACAAGCTCGGCGCCAAACTCGACAGATTGACCGAGAAACAGGCCAAATATCTCGGCGTGCCAATCAACGGCCCATATAAGCCCGACCATTACCGCTATTAAAAATGGTCGCCTTCATACATAAGGATCGCCACAGGCAATTGAGTAAACCCCTTCTGGGGGCATCATGACAAGCGCATACATTCTAGCGGGGGTAGGCTTGTTCTTCGCGGGCATGGTTCAAGGCTGTACCGGCTTCGGACTTGCCCTCGTCGCAAGCCCAACTTTAATGCTTGTTTTTCCGCCTACTTACGTCGTGCCGACAGTTATCCTCATGAGTACGCTGAACACCCTTATCGTTACATGGGATGCACGAAAACACATTCAGTTTGCCATGTTGCTTCCGTTGGTCATGGGAGGGTTTTTGGGATTACCTATAGGCCAGTATCTTCTAAAAACCTTACCCGGGGAATATCTCAAGCTTATCGTCGGCGTCATTGCCGTAGGCTTTGCGGCGACTTCTTTGGCGGGATGGCACCGACCCATTCCGGCACAATCTTGGTTTCTTACACCGTTGGGCATCATCAGTGGTGTCTTGGGTGCCAGCACGTCCATGGGCGGTCCCCCCATCGCCCTCTTTTTGGCTAATCAACAAATACCGAAAAACGTGTTTCGAAGCACGCTAATCACGTACTTCTTCACCGTAAATTGTGTCATGGTGGCTATGTTTTCTTACTCGGGTATCTTGAATCGACAAATCTTTTGGACGAGCGTTTCGCTTTTCCCACTGATGGTTGCAGGAACACTGCTTGGCATTTTCTTCGCGAGATGGAGTTCCGAGGAACTTTTCCGCCGACTGGCTTTATGGGTAGTCGCCATGATGGGCACGACGGTCTTGCTTACCAATCTGCCGAAAGTCCTCTAGAAACACTCTGCTGCTTTTCTATACTTCCAACCTGGTCAGACCGTATGTGTCAAAATAGGAACGATCAAGTGCCCGCCTGGTTACGTTTGCGTGAGAGGGACCTCGTGACTAAAACAAACGGCAAGTATTTCATCCACAATCCGTTCCGCTGCCCCGGGCTTTGCTAACGACGCCGCTGCCTTTTCCATGCATTCACGTTTCGAAGGAGATGAAAGAAGCTCTTGCAGGATGCCCAATAGACGGTCCCCGGTGCATTCCGCGTCGGCAAGTAGAACCGCGGCATTACATTCAACAAACGCCAAGGCATTTTCTTCCTGGTGGCCTTCCGCGGCATGGGGATAGGGGATGAGAATGGCAGGACGTCCTACGGCGGCGAGTTCAGCCGTGAACGAAGCGCCAGAGCGAGCGACAATAATGTCTGCCGCAGCCATAGCCTCCGCGATGTTTTCCATGAAAGAAAATATATCAACGTGTATAGGTGCCTTCTCGGCACGTTGGCGTGCCCATGTCACGTCGTGGGCGCCCGTCACCCATATGATTTGAACTTCCTGCGGTTGAAAACGATGGATGACGTCTGCAACGGCCTCGTTGATACGACGGGCGCCTTGGCTGCCCCCGACCACAAGGACGACGGGAACTCCTTCCTCAAGCCCCAAAGACTTTTTTGCGTCCAGACGACTCGGTGCGTTGAAAAAAGAAGAGCGTACCGGGTTGCCGACGTGCAAGGCTTTGTCGCGGGGATAATCTCCTACCGTATCTGCAAAACTCAAGAAAATTCGTTCCGCACGCGGCGCCAGCAGACGGTTTGCCATGCCTAGACGTCGATTTTGTTCATGCAGAAACACTTTGATACCCAGGCGTTCCGCCACATATGCAAGTGGGAGACAAACATATCCCCCAACGGCGAAAACGGCATCCGGCTTGAATTTCAGCAGGTAAAAATACGCTTGGACAAAGCCGCGTAATAACGCGAAAAGAGCCCAAATCCGCCGTATCCCCATACGCCGGGGCCAGCCCATGACCGTAATCGGTCGAAAAGGAATCGCAAGTTGCGCGCAAACCCGTTCTTCTACACCCCCACTCTTCCCAACCCATTGATGCACCAAGATCGGATCTCGGCGTCCCAGTTCTTCAACAACAGCCACGGCGGGAAAAACGTGCCCCCCCGTCCCGCCGCCCGTAATCATGATGCGCATAGGTTTACCACTCGTTTAGGAGCCCTGAACGCACAATGCGATAGGCTCGGACTCTTCCTGTTTGACAGACTGAATACCCACGTTAATCAGGACGCCTATGAGGAAAAGAACCGTTACAAGCGAAGTGCCTCCCGCGCTGATAAAAGGTAACGTAATTCCTTTTGTGGGCAGCAGTCCCGTGGTGACCATCATACTGACCGTCGCTTGAAACGTGATCAGAAATACGATGCCTGCTGCCAAGAGAGCCCCCATTAAATCCGGGGCGCAGACAGCCAGCCGCATGCCTATAATAAAGAACGATGCAAACAGAAAGACAATGGCGAGCGTTCCTATCAGACCCAATTCTTCGCCGCAAATAGAGAAGATGAAATCCGATTCAGCCGCATAAAGGTAATGAAGCTTTTGTTGTCCTGCTCCAGGGCCCAGTCCAAATACTCCTCCTTGTGCAAAAGCCCAAAGGGACTGAATCAACTGATAAGATTCATCGGAACGATATTTCATCGGGTCGATGAGGGTGATAACCCAATCTTTTACACGGTCCAAGGCGTGAGGATATTTGAGGACGTAAAGGGTGATGAGGCCTACCCCAGCCAAACCACTTTGGGCCAGATGAAGCCAACTTGCCCCGGCAAGCATTACCATGAATAGCGCTGTCAAACCGATTACAAACGGGGTGCCGATATCCGGTTCGACCGCAATCAGAAATGTCAGGAACAGGGTAGTTGCCAACGGTGGTACAAACCCCCGCCAAAAACTTTTAATGTGTTTTTGATTTTCGGAAAGTTTGACTGCCAACAGAATGATAACAAGCGGCTTCACAAAATCAGAGGGCTGCAATGATATCCCATGAAAAGTGAACCAGCGATGAGTCTCGTTGGTCTTTTCTTCCACAAAGAGTACCGCAAGCAACAACAGGGTTACGAAAGCAAAAGTTGGTAACAGGATGATTCGCTTTTTATACCGGTGATAATCAAAGGACGCACCAACAGCGAAAGCGATAACGCCCAAGCCGACCCGGATTAACTGGCCTAGAAGATACATCAGCGAATAATCAGCGGAGGATTCGACCGCGCGCACGATACTGGCACTATATACCATGAGTATGCCTACCTGCACCAGCACTAAGACAATCATGAGTATGAGCAAGACCTCTTTTTTCATGGAATAAGCCCCCTCTCAAGTTGTCGCACGCACTCTTTGAAAACACGCCCTCTGTGTTCGAAGTTTTGAAACATGTCAAAACTCGCACACGCCGGAGAAAGCAACACGATATCCCCGGGAGACGCTTGAGCAGCGGCTTTTGCGACCGCGTCTTCCAGGGTACTCGCCGAAACACAGCCTACCAAGTCGGCAAAGGCTTCCTGGAGCAAGGGCGCATCTTCACCAAAAACTACCAGCGATTTCACCCGGCGGCGCACCAAGTCCCTGAGCACCCGGTAGTCCGCACCCTTGCCCCTGCCCCCGGCAAGCAATACGATGGGTGAGCTAAAACTTTCAAGCGCCACACGAAGGCTATCTATGTTAGTCGATTTTGAATCGTTGTAATACGGCACCCCGTTGATGGTCGTAACGTACTCAATACGATGTTCCACCCCCCGAAAAGAGCGCAAACCCTCCAAGATCGTTTGCCACGGCAGGTTTGCGGCACGCACCATTGTTAAAGCAGCCAGCACATTTTGAAGGTTGTGTCGCCCAGGCAACGAAGTATCTTGCACGCAGGCGATTTCGTCTTCGCCTTCGCAAATGGCACTCCCCCTAATCCATAAGCCACGTTGCTGCGGCGTCGCGAGACTGAATCGGCGCACCTCTACGTCTGGAGGCACTTTCATATCACGCGTCCAGTCATCGTCTGCGTTTAGGACCGCAACATCTCCTTCTCCCTGATTTTGGAATATTTTTGCTTTGACGTTGGCGTACTCGCTAATGCTGCCGTGACGGGTTAAATGGTCTGGGGTGACATTGAGAACACATCCAATCCAAGGACGAAAATGTTGCGCCAATTCCAACTGATAACTGGACACTTCAAGAACCAAGTATGTCGGAGCGGGCTCGATCATTACGGCAAGCGAAAAGGGCGTGTCATTATTCCCTGCCAACACCACGGACTGACCGCAATGTTCCACAAGACGTTTTAGTAGTTCCGTGGTGGTCGTTTTACCGTTCGTACCTGTCACGGCAAGAATCTTCGACCCGCAAAAGGAAAAGGCAAACTCCATTTCGGAAATGACAGGTACACCGCAACGACGCGCCGCTTGAATGGGCTCGATCCGTGGGGAAACCCCTGGGCTCGGAATGATCAGGTCAGCGGACTCAAAAATCTCAACTGAGTGCTTTCCACATTCAAACGGCACGCCCAGAGAACGTAACTGTTCTTGAAACGGTTCAAAAGACTGCCCAGATGCAATTTCCGACACAAACGGGTTTGCTCCTGCTTTGACAACCAGACGGCACAATGCAACCGCCGTACGGCCTAAGCCGGCAACGATAACTTTCTTGTTCTTGACATCCATCGTCTTTACCGCAGTTTGAGCGTCGCTAGACTCAAAAGCGCAAAAAGCAACGCCATAATCCAAAATCGAATGGTCACCTTGCTCTCCGACCACCCAGCAAGTTCAAAATGATGATGAAGCGGAGCCATCCGGAAAATCCGCTTGCCCGTGAGTTTGAATGACATCACTTGCAGAATGACGCTAGCAGCTTCTATGACAAAAAGCCCCCCCACCAAGACGAGAAGAATCTCTTGTTTGGTCAGTATCGCCATGGTGCCTAGTGCGCCGCCTAGTGCCAACGACCCCGTGTCTCCCATAAATACCTCCGCCGGGTGGGAATTAAACCACAGAAATCCTATGCCGGCTCCCAGAAGGGCGGCACCAAATACGGTGAGTTCGCTGGCTTCAGGGACATGAATTAAGAATAAGTAGCGGGACCAGTCGGCACGACTAACCACATAAGCAATGGCAGTATATGCCATTAAAGACATAATGCTGGCACCGATCGCCAAGCCGTCCAACCCGTCAGTGAGATTTACGGCATTTGACGACCCGACGATAATGAGCAACACAAACAACACATAGCCCAGCCCTAAGGGGATAAAAACCTCCTTAAAACCGGGAATTTCCACATGAGTATGCAGATTCGGTATACGTTTGGCGATGGCATAGGGAAAGGCTCGTTCGAGAATACGCCGATTCACAGCAACTCGTTCTTGAGCAGACACGCCTCCTTGAGATGATAGAGACCCCATTTCGTTTTCCGCCAAACTTCCCGACCAGTTGCAATCGGTCCTGAGATCATTTTTTTCAATGACGGTATTAAGCCAATTAACCAAAGCTTCTTTTTGCGTGGCGTCATACCGATTTCCAATGGGATGGTCCTGGGCGACAGATTGGATACCTTGACAGCGGTGCTCTAAATCCGGCTTTACCTCGTCTTTAAGAGCTACCCAGTCCAAAATATCATTCGTCGTGAAGTACGTACGAGTCGGCGTAATTGGATTCCACACAAGGTAGAGCCCCAGCGCCAGACCTGTGATGATTTGTCCCGCAAACTTGGCTTTTGCACTCAGACCTTTGTTTTGCTTACGACGTAATTTGATATAGTCGTCCAAAAAGCCGACGACGCCCAAAGCCCCAAAAACAAGCAGGGCAACCAACAAGAGACGATTAGAAAGCCGCGCCCATAAAGCAAGCGATACAACCACAGAAATCAGAATCAACACGCCGCCCATGGTCGGTGTACCGGCTTTCTTTTTGTGGATCGCGTGCAACTGTGCCACATGCTCTTCACGTATATATTGTCCAACCTTCAGATACTGAAGCCAACGAATGATGGCTGGGCCAATTAGAATACTGACCAGAAATGCGGTAAATACGGCGCCCCCTGCGCGCACCGTATTGTAGGTCAGTACGTTCAACGGGGAAAAAGAACTCTTGAGCGTTATCGCAAGGTAATATAGCATAGGGTTCCTCAGTACGAACTTAACTGGCTCTGAAAACTACGTGTTGTTCCTCTCCAGGGCATTTTTCAGGGCGTCAATGACCTTTTCCATCCTCATTCCCCGAGAGCCCTTTACCAAAAGCGCATCCCCCGGTTCCAAGATGCTTCGAATAGCGTCCGCCATTTCTTCGGGGTTTTGAATCACCGCGGCATGTTCCACACCCCGCGATTTCGCACCTTCCACCACCTTTTCCGCATGCTCGCCTCGAGCAAAGACATAGTTCACGCCTAACTCGCCCGCACGTTCCCCAATACGCCGATGATACATTGGTGATTCGGCACCCAATTCCAACATATCACCGATTGCCGCAGCGCGTTTATGGGCAGGACGTTCCACCAATGCTTCCAATGCGGCAGCCATGCTCGTGGGGTTCGCGTTGTAGGCGTCATCTATGATTTCAATATCGCGGAGCTTAAGAATCCGAAATCGCGACGAGAAGGCACACGCTTCGCGAAGGGGTTCTTCATAATACCTGGGGCTTTCACAAACACCATGTCGCATGCCAATGCCGTGTTGCATCCCCACGGCAATCGCAAGCAGCGTATTCCAGACGTGGGCGCGCGAAGGCAATGGCAAACACAGTTCCCCAACAGGACGTACTTGGAGTCGAAATTCTCCCGAAGATTCACGCACACAAGATTCCAGTACGATATCCCCTACTGTGCCGTAGCGCACCTTTTTACCAGGAAATTTCTCCCCCATTTTGACGCACCATTCATCATCCATATTAACATAAAAAACGCCGTCTGCCGGTAGCGCCTCCACGATTTCCCCTTTTGCTGCAGCAACGTTCTGAATGGAGCCAAATCCCTCCAAATGCGCCGGGGCAACCATCGTCACGGCGGCCTCCGTAGGTTGCGCCAAATCACAAAGGTGGGCAATATCGCCTCGATGAGCCGCGCCCATTTCCACTACCGCTTTTTCGGTAGCATCGTCGATTTCCAGGAGAGAAAGCGGACATCCTATTTCATTGTTGAGATTCCCTCTGGTCTTGACAACGCGATACCGCTTTGCGAGAACAGCCGCAATCATGTCTTTGGAACTCGTTTTCCCGCAGGAGCCCGTAATAGCAATCACCGACAGCCTATAACGCCTCCGATGCCATCGGGCAAACTTTTGCAAGGCTGCAAGCGGGTCGGGAACTACCAGACAAGGTCCGGCATCATTGGGAACAGATGTGACAGCAGCGACCGCCCCTTTCGCAAACGCTTCGGAAACAAACGCATTCCCGTCAAAACGTTCCCCTTTAAGAGCAAAGAAGACGCTGCCCGGTTCGAGAGTCCGTGTATCCGTGGAAACAGCGTGGAAAAAACCCTTTGCTGCCGGCGCTGCAACACCAACAGCCTTTGCCAATTCGCCTATTGTATACGTCCATCCCATAATGTAGTTGACTGCCTCTTGTTCGGATCGCAGTCATCCCCTCTTGGCCTGAAGGGCTTTCAAAAAGTCCCTTGCTACTTCCCTGTCGTCAAAATGAATACGTTGTGAACCAATAATTTGGTAATTCTCATGTCCTTTTCCTGCAATCATGACCAGGTCCCCTTCAGAAGCCATCTTCAGGGCGGTGTGAATCGCTTCGGCTCGATCCAAAATCATGAAATAATCCTTGTTTTTCTTTTTGCCCGCATGTTGCAACCCGACTTCGATATCCAACAGGATACGTTCAGGACTTTCACTGCGGGGATTGTCTGATGTCACCACGGCGAAATCGGCAAGTTCGGCTACGGCATACCCCATTTTGGGGCGCTTGCCTTTGTCGCGGTCCCCGCCACACCCAAACACACAAATGACACGTTTGGAGCAAATCTCGCGGGCAGTGCGCAGCACATTACGCAGACCGTCTTCCGTGTGAGCATAATCCACAATGACGGAAAACGGCTGACCTTCGTCAATGCGCTCGAAACGGCCAGGGACGTTTGTGACGGAATGAATGCCCGCTGCAATCATATCTAGCGGTATGCCAATACCGCCGCAAACCGCAATGACACCCAAAGCATTTGCTATATTATGCCTACCTACAAGCCGCATTTCTATTTCGGTGGTTCCCCAAGGCGTAACCGCAGTAAATACGGTGCCTTCAGACCTGATAGAAACGTTGGTCGCCGAACACATGCCTTGGGAACCAAACGTAACCGTGGGCACGCGCGTAGCTCGTAAAAAATAAGGCGCACTGGGGTCGTCTACATTAATAGCCGCAACGGCATCGTTACCCTCAAGTTGTTCAAAGAGCATTAACTTCGCTCTTCGATAACTCTCCATATCCTTGTGATAATCGAGGTGATCCTGCGTTAGATTGGTGAAAACGGCGCCGCGAAAACGAATTCCAGCCACACGTTCCTGTTCCAACGCGTGAGAACTCACTTCCATCGCCACGTGCGTGATACCCGCTTGTCGCGCATCTCGAAATCGTTCTGCCAATTCCTCCGCGAACGGCGTCGTGTGCATAGCTGGGAGTTCCACATCCCCCATGCGACATCCCAGAGTTCCGAAACTTGCGGCAGGAAAACCCGCGCAATGGAATACGTGTTGCATTAGGATGACGGAACTGGTCTTCCCGTTCGTGCCGGTGACGCCAATGACGGTCATCGTCTGGGTAGGATCGCCGGCAAGTTGATGGACAGTCACTCCCAAGGCACGGCGGACGTTTTCCACGTAGATATAAGGGAGTCCGGCGAGCTCTTGCAGCCCTTTTCGTTCGCCAACAATTGCAACGGCGCCGTTTGTCGCTGCTTGCTGCGCGAAATCATGGCCGTCGGCGTGTTCTCCTTTACACGCAAAGAAGAGCGTTCCCGGAGTGACACGGCGAGAATCAGAGGTCGCGGCAACAACATCAACTTCACCCCTCGGAAGAGATGTTGTTCTTCCCAGATATTGTAGTTCCCGTAGTCTCATGCTCTAACCCTAGACGCGTGTTGGAAAAATACAACCGGCATACGCTGACCTGGTATAAAGGGGTTCCTGCCGGCGGATCTTGATAGACAACCCACCCGCTGCCGCGACTTGTCCACTGTATTCCAAGCGAGACAATCCGTTCTTTGGCTTGGCGTTTCGTCAAGCCACGAAAGTCGGGCAAGCGCGGTTCGTTAGTACTATCGGCTTTCACCTCAATCGGGAAAGGATGAGTTATGACAAATCCATCTGTTTCTTGTTCATCCTCGGCCACTTCCATCGGTTGCAAGAAAAGACGCTGCGCGCCGGCATCTGCATCCGCAACCGGCATAGCCGGAGTTTTGACCGGGACCTGCACAGGGTCAGGTGGACAATTCATGCGGATCAAGGCTTCGCGTACCACCTTCTTGAAAACGGGCCCACAAACATACCCACCGTAATAGGGTTTCCGCATAGGCGAACGGACAACAATGACACCGCACAAGCGTGGATCAGCCAATGGTGCAAAACCCGCAAAGACCGCCGTATACCGATCTTCGTAATATCCCCCACCCTCATTTTTGGGGCGAGCTATCTGCGCCGTACCGGTCTTCCCACCTACCCTGTATTCCGGGATGTTGGCGTACACGCCTGTTCCATGAGTTACCACTTCATGGCAGAGTTCTCGAAGCGTGGCGGCAGTCTCTTCATGCAGAATACGACGCGGCGGCTCTGGCTCGTGCCTAAAAACTTCTTTTCCATCTGCGTCGACGATTTTCTCAACAAGATACGGACGAACCAGATAACCCCCGTTGGCAATCGCGGCATACGCCCGTGCCAATTGCAAAATCGTCACAGCCACTTCCTGCCCTAGCGGAAGAGACACCATCGAGAGTTTTGTCCATTGCGAACGGGGTGCCAACATCCCCGAACTTTCAGGCCGATACCCACAACCCGTCGCCTCGCCAAAGCCAAAACGACGAATCCACTCTTCAAAACTGACAGGACCGACCAGGTTAGCCACTTTGATCATGGCAATGTTACTGGATTCCGCGAAGCACTCGCGAAACGGCACTATTCCCATCCGGTGCACATCCCGAATGCGGCGAAGATTGAAAAAAGTGTACGTACCGCCCTCGCAGTTAACCAGGTCGTCGGGTGTGATGCATTGTTCCTCGAGCGCGGCGGCTGCTGTGACAATTTTGAAAGAAGACCCAGGCTCAAAGACATCCACCATGACACGGTTCACGCGGTTTTCTTCAGGCCAAGCCCAGTATTCGTTCGGGTCAAAAGCAGGTCGATTTGCCATGGCGAGAATGGCGCCGGTCGCTGGATCAAGGAAAACACCGCTTGCTCGTTCCGCTTCGCAACGCACGAGCACTTCGTCCAATGCCTTTTCCAAACTGCTCTGCAGGGAGGAATCCAGTGTAAGATACAAATTATCACCCTTGCGCGCCGGCTCGTAGTCCAACGTTTGCGACAACAAAAGATTGCGTTTGGCATCCTTTCGCGCGACACGGACACCCTGCTTGCCCTGGAGATAGGAATCATAAAGAGCTTCGATGCCTTCCCCACCAATTTGCTCGCGGTTGACAAAGCCAAGCACATGCGCAGCCAGTTGTCCTTCCGGATAATAGCGTGTAGGTTCTCGTTCAAGGCTAAGACCCTCTTTAGCCAACTGAGCTGGGTCACCTAGCAGACGTACCTCCTCGGAGGTCAACCAACGCTTAATCCAAACAAACCGATAAGGACTGCCGTTTGCTGTGCGTCGCGTGAGCCGTTCGTACACGTCTTCTTCGTCGAGACCGAGCAGAAGGTGAAGCCGTGCCGCCAAGACATGGGCTTCGACATTCTGAGACAGAATGCGGCGGGGGTCAGCCGATAGAGAATACGTCTCGCGGTCAGTGGCAAGCAGCCGCCCGCCCCGGTCATAAATATCACCACGTGGTGCTTGGATCACCGCTTTGCCGATGTGATAAACATCTTCCTCTGCGAATTTATACTTTGAGGCGACGTGAAGAAAGCAAAGACGGACACACACTCCCGCAAGAACGAGAAGGAACAAAATGCGCACGGCACTGAGACGCCGCCGTTGCGATAAAGAAAAGACATCCGAACTCGCGAAACACCCCGCCCCCTCGTGATGCCGAATATTTTGCCCACTGGTTGGCTCTATCATGGCGATGTCACCCTTTCATCCGTCGAAACAGACGGAATCGGGAGGATTTCTAACGGGGACGCCAATTGAGCAAAAGTGACGTTTTGCACGCCGGGGATTTGGGAGGCAGGCACTTCGACCAAAATGATCTGATCGTGAGCAGGCGCTACGAGCCCCAGTTCCGGCGCCATCGCCTCCAGACGACGGATAGCTTGTAGTTCTGCTTCACGTGCGCGGAGATCTTTGATTTGCTGCGTTAGTTGTTGGATCTCATTGTTCAATATTGCGGTCCGGTAATCGGTATGGAAAACGCGAAGTTGCAGGTGCGCCTCGGCTAGCAGCGCCAAAAAGGGGAAGAAGAAAACGGGCATCCAGCACAGAAATACACACAACACGGACGACAAGGTAACGGGTCTGGTTTTCATGGTCCTTCCTCCTCCGGCAATTTTTCTGCCGCGCGTAACCGGGCGCTCTTTGCTCGAGGATTACGCCGTTGTTCCTCTTGGGAAGGTCGTACGGGGTGTGGAGTAAGTATTTTTAACAGGGGGGGTACTTCCTCTTGGAGTCGACCGTCGGGGTAATAGAAGCGTCGTGGGACAGCGTACTGTTTCAGGACATTTTTGACAATTCGGTCTTCCCCTGAATGAAAAGATATCGCAACAATTCTGCCCCCCGCCGCCAAAAGGTGGATCGCTTGATGCAGTCCCGACTCCAAGCAGCGATACTCTTCATTAACAGCGATGCGAATCGCCTGAAAAACCACCCGGACCTCTTCGGGTTGTTTCTTTTTCACGCCCAGCGCCTGCTGCACGGCCGCCGCGAGGTCGCTCGTTGTCTGCAAGTTGCCTTGCTCTCTCCAATCTAGAATCGTCCGGGCGATCCGATGAGCAGGCCGAACGTCTCCGTAGGTTCGAAGTATTTGGGTCAACTCCTCCAGACTGACGTGTTCCAGATACGTTCGAGCGGAGAGTTCTTGGTCGGTATCCATTCGCATATCAAGCGGTCCTTCGGATTGAAAAGAAAAACCGCGACGCGGGTCATCCAACTGCATGCTGGAGACACCGGCGTCTATCAGCACCCCATCCACTTGGGTAATGCCTTGCTCTCGGAGGATCTCCTCCAAGTTTCCATAATTCGCATGCAACACCGTGACGTGCGGAAAAATTTGCAGACGGCGCCGCGCAACTAGCACCGCTTCCGGATCACGGTCTAACGCAACAAGCTTTCCGCGCGGGGCACGTTGCGCGATGAGCGCCGCATGTCCACCCGCTCCAACGGTGCCATCCACGTATACACCGTCTTCCCGGACACGTAGCCAGTGCAAGACTTCTTCAGCAAGGACCGGCACGTGTCCGGAGACAACCGGTCCCGTCTGCGTCACGTTTAAGCAGCCTCCTGAAAAACTGAGATAGCTTGCGCTTCGGACTCATATTGGGCAAATAGTCCAGACACGCCGCTCATGCGGAGCAACCGCTGCGCAAACAAATTGAGACACGCCAATTTGATATCGCCCTTCATTTGGCGTGTTTTCCGGAGCCGTTCTACGATGACACCCAGCCCCATGTAGGTGATGTACCGAACGCCTTGAAGATTCAAGACGAGATGCACACGTGCCTCGCTCAAGCATTCGTAAAGAATCGAACGCAAAGCTTCCACGCCGTTCTCGTCGATGTCACCCTCAATCCTCAGTACCGTCACCTTTCCGATGTCTACTCGCTCCACCGTCATAGTTCACCAAGCCCCTCCTGTGTGATACCGCCGTTCCCGACACCGTTCGACGAAAACACCGGTATCGCCATTGCCTTATATTCGCTATACTTACTGTCGACAAAACTCCGCCAAGAGTCTTTCGACCAGAGTTCCAAATGATCTTCCACACCTATCAATACCGCCTCTTTATCTAGGTGTGCATGGTCACGCAAGTGGGAAGGAATCGCAATACGCCCTTGATTGTCCAGTCGCGCTTCCGCCACACTACTGAAAAACAGTCTTCGGAAATCAAGCACTTTGGCGTCCATCGCAGAGAACCGCGCTACATGTTGTCGAATTTTGTTCCATTCATCGCTATGGAAAAGAAAAATGGATTGATCAAACCCGCGCGTGAGGTACCAAACTATGTGCTTAAGGACTTCCATAGTTTCGCGTGTTTTTCGCGGCACAGTAATTCGCCCTTTTTCGTCGATGCTTACTGTGAATTCGCCGTAATACATTTCCTAGAAGTCCTTCCGCGGGGTCAGTTGCCCCACCAATCACCCCTAATGCCCACAATTTACCACGATTCCCCACTTTCGTCAAGCACTTTTTTCCATTTCCTGTTGTCCTGAAGGCACTTACTAGAAATAAGACGAAACGTTTACACTATAAGTTGTATAATATTCTAAAAAATGAGTTTTTATACCCAAAATATTGTATAATGAACAGGCCTAAAAGTTTTTGCTAAAATAACTTGCTTGCAACTCTCAACATGAAGGGGAACTCGTCTGGATGAACTAGTCTTGAGGCAAACAAACACTTTTGCTCTTGAGAAGGTTGTAATCCATTGAGGAAGTGTAGAATGTGGCAACCCTTTAGGCCAAAAGAAGATTTGACCGAGCAAGATGTCGAGCTCGGACTACGCATGCTGCTGTGGGACGCCGTGTTCGCTCAAGTCATGATGGTATTAACGACGGGAGCATTCCTCATCGGATATGCTTTGATGTTTCAAGCAAACAATACCGTAATCGGATTGTTGGCAGCCGTCAGTCCTTTTTTTCAGACGCTTCAATTGCCATCAATCTATCTGGTGGAGCGGATTCGGGTGAGAAGAACCATTGCGGTCGTGGGGTTCGGCGCCAGTCGTCTTGCGTTGCTTGTTCTTGCGTTGTTGCCGTTACTGAAAGTTTCACCCGGCGTTAGTCTGAGCCTTTTCTTGATCTTCTTGTCTTTGCATCATGCTTTTGCTGCCGCGGGTAACTGTGCATTCAACTCGTGGCTGCGAGATTTTGTTCCTGCAGACCGACTGGAGCGCTTTTTTGCTCGACGTCTTTCCATCGCCACGTTGGCAGGTGCCGTCTTGAGTTTTGGCGGTGGCGTCGCAATAGACTGGATCAAAAAAAGTACTATCACCAACGCTGGGACATTTGCTTATGGCTTCTTATTTCTGATCGGCTCCGTGGCTGGGTTATTATCTGTAATTGCCATTAGTCGGACACCAGAGCCCCAAATGCCACCGACAAAAGTCTCCTCGCTTCGCCCCTTGCTGGCAGAACCGTTAACGGATATAAACTTTCGAAATCTTCTCATTTTTCTTGCAGTGTGGAGCTTTGCAGTCAATTTCGCAGCCCCCTTCTTTGCGGTATATCTCATTGATCGTCTTGGCTTGAGCATGACCTTGATCTTGGTATTGTCCGTTTTGAGCCAAATGGCTAATGTGCCATTTTTCGGCATTTGGGGACGCATGGCGGAACGATTCAGCAACAAGACAGTGATGGTGTTTTGTGTACCCTTGTTCTTTTTGACATTTCTGATGTGGCCCTTCACAACCATGCCTCAACCTCACGCTTTCACAATGCCGATTCTCATAGTTATCCACATTGTTGGGGGTATCGCCGCCGCAGGGGTTGGACTTTGCGCGGGGAATCTCGCCCTGAAATCGGCTCCTTATGGCAAAGGCGCCGCCTACCTTGCTGTCAACGCGCTCATTTCAGGTGCAGCAGCAACTGTAGCCCCCATCTTAGCGGGGATGGCTGCTGATGGGTTCAACCGGTATGAGGCGCGTATTTTGCTCTCACTCATCCAAAGAGAGACATCCGAAACTCTCATCCAATTTCCTATGTTAGATTTAAAAGGCATCGATTTCCTTTTTGTGCTCGCTTTCATTTTCGGCATCTACAGCGCTCATCGCCTTCTTGCGGTCAGAGAACAAGGGGAAATATCGGAAAAGGTACTGCGAGACGCTATCTATGCCGAGGCAAGACGTGTCGTGAGACAAGTCTCGACAGTAGCAGGTGTCCGACAAATAGTATCCATTCCCTATGCACCTCTCCAAGTACTCGCCCGCCGCCTCAGTGGGAATGCCTCGTAACCAAACCTAGTTCCCCCTTCGGAAATACCCAATTCCTGGGAATGGTTTGTCTTAATTGAGACAGTTAAAGTAGGATTAGTTTATGACACACAGACAGGGTCGCGGCCATTCCTATAAGGGGCAGTTATGAATTTGAATACGGCAGAAGAATCCACTTGGACGCCTGAGTATTGGATGACATTAGAAAACCGTATTCGAAACGACGCGCTTAAGACAAGGTCAGATCGGGATGCGTGGGCGGCGATTGTATCTCAAGCCCGAAAAGTATTGCGCCACTACAGCACGAGTTTCTTTTTGGTCACACGTTTCTTGCCTTCCCAAAAACGTGAACAGGTGGAAGCCGTATATGCTGCTGTACGTTACCCAGATGAGGTAGTGGATACCTTCCCATGGGATGACGCCCAACGCAGCGATGCACTTGAACGATGGCGAAAAGCGTATCTGCGTGCTCTAAACATGGGCGAAGCGCGGGAAATGCTGCGTGCGGATATCCCGTGTTTTGTGGTTTCGTTTGTGAGGGTCGTCCAAAACGCCAAGATCCCGCATGAGTACTATTTGTCTTTTTTAGAAGCTATGGACCGAGACATAAGACCGCGACCCTTCGCAAGTCTAGACGAACTGATCTCGTGCTATGTTTACGGTAGCGCTGTGGTGGTGGGGTTCTTCCTTGCCTACATTTACGGTCCCGCCCAGGAACATGAATTTCCTCGAACGTTGGAAGCTGCGCGCGACCTCGGCATAGCCCTGCAACTTACCAATTTTTTGAGGGACGTCCGGGAGGACTTCACGAGAGGCCGTTTGTATCTACCGCTGGACATGCTTCAGGATGAAGGAATAACCGTCCCAAACCCATGCGACAAGAAACAACGGGACGCCTTCAGTCGAACCATCTATCGCATGGCGCACATTGCGGAAGAGTACTATCAGCGAGCAGAGAGAAATTTGGACAGTTTTTCCCATGATAGTTTCTCAGCAATTAATGCTTGTCTGCGTGTGTACCGGCAATTGAACGAGTACATCGCGCGACACTCGGACTCATTTGAGATCAGAAAAAGTGTGCCGTTTTATGCCAAGTTCCGTGTATTGCCGCCTAGCAAGTATTGGCGCTTGCCGCTTGCCTACCTTAGCAGCTGATTCATGAACCCGTGTACGGATTTATTTCGAGTAGGACTGACATGTCGCAAAACGAAATAGCCATAGTCGGTGGGGGGCTTGGGGGTATTAGTGCTGCCGTATACCTCAAGTTGGCTGGTTTCGACGTTTGCCTTTTCGAAAAGAATGAGCGTGTGGGGGGAAGAGCCAACCGCCTGGAACGTGATGGTTTTATCTTCGATACAGGTCCGTCTTTATTGAATTACCCTTGGGTGTTTCAAGACTTTTTTGCGGCTGCTGGCAAACGATTGGAAGACTATGTCGAATTGTTGCCCGTTGATCCCGCGTTGATTTTTCGCTGGCCTGACCGCAAGGAATTGATCCTTTCTAGCGACGTAACTCGATTGCGCGAATCGTTGTACCGATTAGAACCGGAATGCGACGCAGGTCTGATGGCGTTCCTACGCGATGCGCACATCAAATATAAGCTGGCTTTTGAAAAACTGGTCTCCAAGAATGTCACGAGCCCACTCGATTGGCTAGTAGCGCTTACCCCGCGTGAGATGTCATATGTCACCGTTTGGAGAAGTCTCTATTCGGAACTGGGTCGCTTTTTTCGATCTCGGTACATCAAAGAGGCCCTAGGCGCATACGCCATGTATCTCGGGGGCTCACCCTTTGAACTGCCCGGCTTTTTTTCGATCCTTTCCTATGGGGAATTGGCTTATGGCTTATGGCTTCCCAAACGGGGTATCTACGGTTTGGTGGAAGGGATGGAACGATTAGCCAACGAACTGGGCGTCGTCATTCGAACGCAAACTCCCGTCGTTGCAATAGAGACCTCTCAGGGACGAGTGCGAGGCCTGCGGCTTGCCGATGGTTCCCGGGAACAATTTCCTATCGTGCTCTCTAACGTAGACGTCCCGTATACTGATACGTTTTTGCTAAATGGGGATAAGAACTTCCCCAAATTACAAAAACGGGCGAAGCGCATGAAGATGACCCCCGGCGTATGCACGTTCTATTGGGGCTTGAAAACACCTTTACATAACTTGGCGCATCACACCATTTTCCTACCTGACAATTATAAGAAGACCTTTGATGAACTCATGCACGAGGGAAAGATACCAAGTGATATACCGTTCTATGTGAGTGTGCCTTCTGCAACCGACAGGTCACTCGCTCCGCTGGGTGGCGCTTGCGTTTTTGTGCTTATTCCAACTCCCCGATTGAGTCAATTAGGAGACGTGGACTGGTCAGTCATCCGACAGGACTTGCGTCAACGCGTTCTGAAACGTCTCGAAGAAGAGCACTACGCTATAGATCCGGACAGTATCGTTGTTGAAGAGTTCTTTAGTGTTGAAGAATGGCACCGCCGTTACGGTTTATATGATGGGTCTGCATTTGGCGCTGCCCACACGCTCTTTCAAGTGGGTCCATTTCGTGCGGGAAACCAATCTGCCCAGATTAAGGGACTTTATTATACTGGCGCCAGTACGACACCCGGTACGGGCTTGCCCATGGTTGTACTCAGTGGAAAACTGACAGCGGAGCGCGTCGTCGCAAATGTACGTTGAAAAACAAGGCGAAGGGAGAAGGACATTTGTCGGCATTCACGGGTGGGCAGGAAATCACCGCACTTTTCGCCGTCTCATGCCGTTTTTGCCCGACGATGCCTGCTTCTATTCGCTAGACCTTCCGGGATACGGTAGCAGCCCGCCACCACGCGAATGGACGTTCCTTGCCGTTTGTGATCAATTGGAATTATTTCTCAAAGAGCTCCATGAGAAACCCTTAACGCTGGTGGGAAACTGCGGCGGGGCACTATTTGCCGTAGAATTGGCGAAGCGCCTTTCGGCAGACGTCGGCCGCATTGTATTGATTGATCCTTTCGCGTTTGCCCCCCTGTATTTCCGTGTGTTCACATGGGGCACTTTTGGCAGATACGCCTATTTTTCGACCTTCGCCAATCCTATCGGGAGATGGTTCACCAACTCCGCCTTATATAGAAGACGAAGCGCACAGGCAAACTTGACCTCCGCGTTCACAACGGTGAACCATGAGACGGCGCACCGCTATATCTGCTTGATGTGCAGCATTCGGAGCGCTCGAATCTTTGGGAACGTATCTGTGCCGGCGGACATTGTGTATGGGGAACGCACATTTAAGGCCGTGCGTGCCTCGTTGCCAATCTGGCGTGAAACGTTGCCCAGCGCACGCTTTCACGAACTCAAAGGCGCTGGTCATGAACCTTTACGGGAAGCCACGAAGGCTCTGTCTCAAGTGATTTTTGAATATGATAACGACGCGATAGCTCTAAAGGAGTGAGAAACCATTGCTACTTTTGGGTTGGCTTGTGCTGTTTCCGACGGCTCTGCTTACGGCGCTGGTACTGTGGAATATGATGTCGTGGAGCCGCGTGGCAACTCATTTCAAAGCAAAAAGCCTACCGTCCGTTTCCATCCTGATCCCCGCTCGTAATGAAGAATCGAACATCGAGGACTGCATCGAAAGCGCCCTAGGGGCAGGCGAGAGAGTCTTGGAGATCCTTGTTTATGACGACCATTCCGAAGACAACACAGCAATCACAGTAAAAAAATATTCCGAAAAAGACCCACGCGTCCGCCTTTTAGCGCCTTTGCCTTTGCCGAAGGGTTGGTGCGGAAAACCCTTCGCCTGTGCGCAACTGGCAGAAAATGCCCAAGGAGAGTGGCTATTTTTTCTTGACGCCGACACAAGGGTGACGCGTGCAGGGGCTGATTTTCTGGTTGCTAACGCGTTGGAACGAGAAGTCTCCTTTCTGGCGTGCTGGCCTAAGATAATATGTTCATCGTTATGGGAAAAACTGTTAATGCCTATGCTGAACTTTTCTGTATTCACGATGTTTCCGGCGAAAGTTGCCGAGCACGACTTCCGCCCCTCTCTAGGCCTGGCACACGGAGCGTGTCTGCTGATGAAACGCGACGTCTACGGAAAAATAGGCGGGCACGAGGCGGTGCGTAACGAAATATTCGAAGATACGGCTCTGGCGCGTGTGTGGCGTAAAGCAGGTGAGCGTGGAATCTGTCTGGACGGACAAGACATAGCATCCGTTCGCATGTATCGTTCGTTTCAGGAGATCTGGTACGGATTTCAAAAGAACTTCTTTCCTTCCTTCAAGCATCCCGTTAATTTCTGGGTGTTTCTTTTCTTCCATGGTTGGTGTTTCTTGTCCCCGTTTGTGTTTGCACCACTTGCAACCCTCCTTGCTGCCCCGTCTTGGACGTTATGGGCATCCGTGATGTGCGTTTTCATCATGCGGGGCGCCATGGCATTTCGCTTCAGATATCCCTTGTGGTCGTGTTTACTGCATCCGGTTGCTGAGATCCTTCTGCTAGCATTGGGGGTCAGCTCCTGGTATCGATGTTTCTCAGGAAAAGGAATTGTGTGGAAAGGCAGAGTCTATTCGGGAAACCCGCTTGACTGACCCTTTCCAACAAGGAAGAAAGGATATGAAATTACGGCAAGCCGTTGTGATAGGCGGAGGTCTTGGCGGATTGGCTACAGCGTTGCGGCTCTGCGTACGCGGGTGGCAGGTAGTCTTGTGTGAACAGAACACTCAGCTCGGTGGCAAAATGAATCTGTTTACACAAGATGGATTACGGTTTGATACCGGTCCCTCATTAATTACCATGCCATGGATTTTTCAGGAGCTATTCGCTGATGCTGGAGAGGACATAGACTCCTATATCACTTTTGTGCCGGTGCAGCCACTGGGCAAGTATGTATTTTCCGATGGTTCCCAGTTTGTTTACTCCAGTAGCTTGCCCAAATGGCTGGAAACACTGCAAGCCGTATCCCCCTCAGATGCGGACTCCTTTTTCCGCTACATGCACCTGGGAGCACGTCTTTATCAACTTTCAGCCGCCACGTTTTTGCGCCGCCCCATTAGCGCTCCCCCTGACAAGACGACCTTGCATGCCATGTTCCATATGCCTATACGTCACGCTTGGGGAAACTATCATCAAACTGTAAAAAGGTTTTTTAGAGATAACCGCCTTCAACAGCTGTTCGATAGATATCCCACCTTTGTCGGCTCTTCACCCTACGAAGTACCCGCAACTCTGACACTAATACCTTATATCGAATACGCTTTGGGTGGTTTTCATGTACAAGGGGGGCTGTACAAGATAGTAGATGCCCTTGCCTCAATCCTAAAATCGCGAGGGGTGGTGATTCGAACGGGGACGGCGGTAGCGAGCATAGAACTCTCCGGTCGTTGCGTTCGAGGAGTGACGACTTCATCGGGCGAGTTCATTCCCGCTCATGTCGTGGTGCAGAACGGCGATGTATGCACGACCGCCCGGCTACTCGGTAGGCGAGATACGCCGAGAAACATAAAAGACCAGTCCCTTTCGGGGTTTGTCATGCTACTGACCGTAAGACGGAGTCAACTTCCCCTCGTCCACCATAACGTATTTTTTTCGGCTGATTATCATCAGGAGTTTGAGGCACTTTGTCGCGAATATCGTTTTCCCGATGACCCGACCGTGTACATTAGCGCCCCGGGTCGAACCGATCCCACGTTGTTAACAGACAATTATGAACCCCTTTTCGTCATGGCGAACGCGCCTGCAAGGGAAGATATTTGGAATGAGCGAAATATCACCACCGCGCGGCAAAACATTCTGCGACGACTCCGTCAGAGCGGATTGACCGACCTCGAAAAACTTGTCGCTCGCGAGCACATCATCACGCCTCAAGATATTGCTCGGCGTGACGGTGCACCGGGCGGCGCAATTTACGGTCAAAACTCTCATGGATGGCGCAAGGCTTTTTTCAGACCTCCCAACAAAGACCGAACGATTCGCGGTTTGTATTATGTCGGAGGGACAACCCATCCCGGCGGTGGAACTCCTATTGTACTTTTATCCGCACGTATTGCCGTGGAACTTATAGAACGCTATGAGACTTCTTAATACCTCCTATCGTTTGTTAACAGGTATTTACATCTTCCTATGGTTGGGAGGGGCATATACGTATCTTTTTGAAGCAGGACCGCCTCCCCAGATGAAATACGTCGGGCCGATTTTTCTTTTGACAGCCCTATCCCTCGTGGTGGTTGGTTTTCTAAAACGCGATCTATACCAGGGGAGCAGATATGTATGGCATATCCTTTTGGCTGGGCTCATCGGATACGGCTTGGAAGTTCTAGGCGTGCATACAGGCCTCCCCTTCGGCGGCTATTCTTACACAGATGCGTTTGCACCGCTTTTGTTGAAAGTACCCTTGATCATGATAGGTGCTTGGGCTATCCTGTCTGCTTATGTAAACAGGTATATGACTGTATTTTCCCAAAACGTTCTAGCGCGGATCCTCGTTGGCAGTGTTTGTCTTGTAATTATCGATTTGGTCCTTGACCCGGCTGCTGTGGGTCCGATGGGACTTTGGGAGTGGCACAGTTCAGGCAGATACTTCGGCATTCCTTGGACGAATTTTGTCGGGTGGTTTTTTGCCTCGATACTTGTTTTGTGGGTATTGCAAACCGACGTGGCCGATTGGTGTGCCAGCGCCTCTCTGGGCGCAGTGGGTACCAGTATCGTTCTGTTTTTTGCCCTGATCAATGCGGCAAATGGTTTGTGGCTGCCTGCTCTGATCGGATTGTGCATAAGCGCCGCCGCAGTCCGTGCAGAATGTTTCTGCCGCAAGAAGTTGCATGAGAGACAACGTAGCAGCGGCGGAAGGTAGTCTCTAATTTTTCGCCATTTCTGGAGTTATTATTATGTCTGCCATTTTTTCAGCGTGCATGGTATTTCTGGTGGTTCAGGCGCCTGACATTTTCTCCTTATCTACAGGTGCACCCATTGTTGATGTCTGGCTGGAAGACATCCAGGGCGATCAGGCTGTCGACCTTGTTGCGCTGTCCGTCGACCGAGAAGGCACCCCGTCTATCTCGGCATTTTGCGCCGGGCGTCCTGGTTCTTTACCCAAAACCCCCACAAGTCAATTGCTCCTTGGAAAAGAGACCGTCGGTCTGTTCCTTGCAGAAAATGACGGCATACCCCCGCGCGAACTGGTCGTGCTCAAACCAAATGGAGCCCAAGTGTTTCGATATGTTCATGACGGTGGTTTCCTCAAAGATACCGAGTACGAATTCCCGACGATTTTTGGGGCGGGCTTAAGCGTCCCACGGTTTTTTCCTTTGGTAGCGTGCGACATGGACGGCGACCAGATTGAGGAGTGGATAGTACCGCATGCCGGAGGGCTTGCAATCATAAAAAAAGGTGTCTCTATTGCTCAGGTGCGCTGCGAAACGCGAGGTAGCTTGCTCCCCAGCACAGATGGAAGTGCAATTCTGACGTATCGGTTTCCAGAATTCCATGTGCTTCGACAGGAGAAAGATAAAACATCAGGCCTCATGTTTCTAAACTCGGACGTAATACAAATAATCGAAGGGGAATCATGGCAGGTGACACGCCAGCTCCCCGTGCCATTCAAGAATCGCCCTCCACTTCCTTCGCTAGAAAAACTTGGTGCCTGCAAAATGACCTGGGCTTTCCCCTCACCGCCCAAACCCCAATCTTTTGCTCAGCTGAAAGACTTTAACCAAGACGGGATACCCGATATCTTGCTTGTCGAAGCGAAAGGAGATGCCAGTTCCGGTGTTAGTGTGGACTTATATGTTGCAGAAAACAAGGGATCTTTTGCCCAAGAACCCGTTTTGCACGTGGAAAAACAGGGATTTATACAGCCTTTTATCGAGGACGTCGACAGAAATGGGACGCCGGATGTTGTGCTTTTACAAATGATGTTCGGTCCTCGGTTCATCATAAACTACCTCACCAGTCGCAAGGTGACCCTCGTTGCGGATGTCTTTTTGAATAACAAGGGTATTTTCAACTCAGTGCCTGACGTATCTTCTGCAATTTTGGCTAAAATGCCTGAGGAAAGCGAAGGCAGTGGCGTCTTTGCGCTCGGAGATTTTAACGGAGATGGCCGATTGGATTGCGTATTTGGTGGACCCGAAGGAAAACTTGTCGTACATACGGGAGAGAAAAACCGTTTCGTAAGTTCAGCTCCCTGGTTGTCACTCGAAATCGCCAGCGCGGGGATGAGTCACGTCTATGATCTGGATAGAAACGGTAAAGACGATTTGATCGTCTTCCGCTCGCGACGTGGGGATACTCCAGCATGCGACGTCGTCATCTTTTAGGGCACCCACGGCGGCACTGCGGCTTGCAGTACGCCGGCGGGGTATACGATGATAAAGGGGTTAACGTTTTCACGGGAACATTAGGAGGACCGGTCAATGGCTAAGCAGTCGTACTATGCAATAGGGTTGGACTATGGCACCAATTCCGTGCGGGCTTTGGTGGTAGACATCCGGAATGGAAACGAAGTCGGCACGCACGTGTGGAACTACAAACATGGGGAAAAAGGCATTCTCTTGTCCAATGACCCTAATCTCGCCCGACAGCATCCGGTGGACTATGTGGATGGCGCAGAAGCCGCTATAAAAGGGGCGCTGCGTGACGCAAAACGCAACAAGAAAGATTTTGACCCGGCACAGGTGGTCGGCATCGGGGTCGACACTACCGGTAGTACACCGATACCCGTTGACGCAACGGGCAAACCGCTGGCTTTTGACAAAAGATTTGCGAACAACCTCGCGGCGATGGCTTGGCTCTGGAAAGACCACACCAGCATCGCCGAAGCGGAAGAGATTACAGCGCTTGCGCGCGAGATACGTCCTCATTACCTCGCGAAATGCGGCGGTGTTTACAGCAGTGAGTGGTTTTTTAGCAAAATCTTGCATTGTCTTCACACGGCGCCCAAGGTCTTCGATGCAGCCTACACATGGGTGGAGTGCGCTGATTGGGTGCCCGCCATGCTCACAGGTACGGAACACCCTGACCGCCTGACCGTGTGCGTATGCGCAGCAGGACATAAAGCGATGTACAACGATGATTGGGGCGGATATCCGGATGAAGAGTTCCTAGGAAAATTGCATGAAAAACTAGGCGATTTGAGAAAACGTTTGAAGAATAAAGCGTATGCCATTGACCACACTGTAGGGGGATTGACGGCGGAATGGGCAAAACGCACCGGACTGCGGGAAGGAACGCCTGTGGCTGTCGGAGCGTTTGATGCCCATCTTGGCGCCGTGGGCTCGGGCATCGCCCCAGGGTGTTTGGTGAAGATCCTCGGTACGAGTTCCTGCGACATGATGATTGCACCCGCAGACCAACCATTGGCTGACATTCCCGGATTATGCGGGATTGTGCGCGGGAGTATTGTGCCGGGATTCTTCGGATTGGAGGCAGGACAATCCGCCGTAGGAGATATTTACAATTGGTTCGTTGATTACATCCAGCCCGGCGGTCCCAAGGCAGGTTCGCACGAGGCGTTGACCCGCGAAGCCGCCCGTCTGGCACCGGGTGCTTCAGGGTTACTCGCGCTTGATTGGAACAACGGCAATCGTACCATCCTTGTCGACCAGCGTCTCACAGGTCTGCTGCTTGGTCAAACTCTTTATACGAAACCTGCTGAGATCTATCGCGCCCTGATTGAGGCGACCGCGTTTGGTGCCTTGACGATCATCAATCGTTTTGAGGAATATGGACTCAAAGTCGATCGAATCATCAATTGCGGCGGGATTGCGGAAAAGAACCCGCTGGTCATGCAGATCTATGCCGATGTCACAGGACGTCCCATGTATGTATCTCGTTCTGGCCAGACCTGTGCCCTGGGTGCAGCAATGGCGGGCGCCGTTGCTGCAGGAAAACGAAACGGCGGGTTTGACTCGATACCCGAGGCGCAGAAAGCCATGTCGGGACTTAAGAAAACGGTTTACAAACCCAATGCCAAAGCCCATACTGTGTACACAGAACTCTACAGTTTGTACCGCAAACTTCACGATGCCTTCGGCTTGAAAGAATGGCAAGGCAATCTCTACGACGTAATGAAAAAACTATTGGAAATACGCGGAAGGGCAAGGAAATAATTGGTGACAAAGGGGTTTTGTCATTTGTCATTTTGACGAAAGTTTAACTGATAACAGAATGACACCCTGGTCGAAAGCATCGGCTTTTCTTTTCTAAATCTGGTGCAACCAAAAAATAAAAGGTTTCCAACAAGTACATAACGTATTGTCCTGAAATAGGTTAGCATCTTATCTCCTCGCCGCGGCGTCTTTTGCCGCGGCTTTTTTGCTAATCGCGGTGTACCCGGCGGTCTCGGTATTAAAATTGCTCTCTCCCTAACCGGAAATGATTGAAATGGCTGGCATTTGGAGGGAATGACTATGGCTCTGAGCTGGCTTTGTGAACCGGATGAATACGGAGAAACGCCACTATCACGTGTTGCAAAAAGCGGACGCATGGAGTTGGCAAGGCTTTTGTTACTCCAAGACCGTAATGATGCAGAGTCGGAACTTCCTCCAATGTCAGCCCTCCATCAAGCGGCGTATTGGGGATATGAAAAAGCGGTCAAGAACCTTTTACAAAACGGACGGGATCCCAATGAGATGGACGTCCAAGGCGAAACCCCACTGCACAAAGCCGTCCGATTAGGACACATAGAAACTGTCAGAGCTCTTCTTGAGGCTGGCGCGGAGGTCAACGCCGTGAACTCCCTGGGGTTAACCCCGCTTCATTGGGCTGCGCTGGCTAACAGAGAAGAGATCGCCGAACTACTGTTGGAATACGGTGCCAATGCATACGCCAAGGATTGGATTAGCGGCGGCATGACGCCGTATGATTTTGCGCGCTGCATGGGGTACAGCGAACTCGCCAAAACACTTCAATACCGCATGGCGATCATCTAACCTGTCTCTGAGTGTTTTTTGACCTATGGCTCTACCACCAACACATTGTGAATGTATAAGTTATTAACGGTAACCCGAAGCTGTCCCTCCCCCCAATGCCATCGAAGTCCCGTTTCATCCGGCGCCGTGTAACATTTCTTGGGAGGCTGGGGCAAAGGAATGCGAACTCGAAAAGATCCTGTATACGGTACTTCTTCCACAATGTGTCGTTCGGGCGAAAGTGGGTTTGCGGACGAGAGATTGGTAAGCTGAATAAGTAGACGGCCGTCCTTCTTACGGGCGGCCATGTCAATCCACGCAGGGCCTTCCCTACGCATCAACTGGGCATCTACTCCCAACGCCAGCATGGCTTGACCAATAAAACTCCTCACTCTCGGGTAGTGCGCCTGTCTGTAGGCGCGAAATACAGGACCCGGAATCACAACGACATTTCCGGAAGCAAAAGTATTTATAGTGGCCGCTGGAAACGACGTGCGGTTCAACTCCGGCTCCTGTTGATACAGCAACGGCGTAATTTCTTGGGCAGTCGTCAAGACCACCTCACACCACGGACCACCAATAGGCACGCTGCCATGGTCCGCGGCAACGTAGTACACCTTTTGGGAATCAGGGTTTTGCGGCGTTAATCCAGTAAACGTTTCCGACCATTCTACGGGCACCCGAGAACCCGCCAACAAAACCTTACCGCCCTGAGCGACATAGTCTGTCACCGCTTTGATGACTGTTTCCGACAGACCATCCTGTTCGGGAATCACCACCACTTTGTAGTCGCACATTCTTTCTAAAAGCGTTTCTTCGTTCATCACATCCACCGAATAACCGTTTTCCAGCAAAGCATGAACCGCTCCCTCGACAGGTTGGCATGCGTTCCCTGCTCCGAAAAGGGGATGATTATTCCGGTAGTAATATTCATGACTAAAAAGCACAGCAACTTGTGGAATCGTCTCCGTTTTGAAACACCATTCCTTTCGCTCTCGGCAAAACCGCGCAACATCCGCCAAAAGGTCCTGGTGCCATTCGGTCAGGCGTCCCGAGCGTTGCGGCTGATTGTAAATGAAAACCCCACCCCCCTGAGAAAGCACCACCGCCAACTCCTGGTCGAGATGTACTGCAGGCTTCATCGTCCATTGTTGATCACCGGTTCGCAGAAACGCCCACGCCATGAGATCCCAAGGTTTGTTTCTACTGGCAAGAAATCGGGCTGCAAAACGTACTTGTTCGGCTCCGAAAGAAGGCGAAAAGTCGCCACTGAGATAGTCCACCGGTGCAGCGATCGGTTCCGGTTGCATGTGACTGTACATCCAGTTACTACATACGGCAAGGGACGGTTTTCGGGCGTGCAAGGCATCCGTGTAGGCAACGACATGCTCCCCAAAAAGTTGCCGATGAAAAGCGAGCCATTCCGCCCAGTGTGGGTCACCCGCTTTTCGAGGAATCTCCTGTATGCCGGTGCGCCGGCGGAACTCTTCGATACACCGATCCGACCAGCTGGGCTGGCTTGCCCAGTTCTCTCCGTCGATCCATACCCCATCAATGTCGTACTTCTCCACGACTTCAAGCAGTTGAGGAATCATATATTCCTTCGTGTAATCGCTGAGGGGATCGGTGTTGTTCGGGCTGGGCTTACCTTCGGCATCTATACACGCCCATTCGGGGTGCAGCTCGATTGCACGCGAGTCCCATACACCGGAGTAATGGATGGAGAGAGGAATACCTAAATCTCGCGTCACCTTACGCCACACTTTCAGCGCGTCGTTGACAATTCCGGGAGAGGGAGAGCCGATTTCCGTGGGATACCCCGTGTACCCCGGATGACCTTTGCAATCATACTGCACATACTCAGGGCGAACCTTCTCCAACATGGCACGAATGTGCTCGTACGTTGTCTCCCGTCCCAGTTCCGTGTCTGTAGCAGAGGGATGCAGATCATAATGCAGACCAAAAAATGCGTCTTCCTTCCAATTCTTTTTTGCCATGGTTTGTTCCTCATCAGCCGTTAGAATCATCGCTAAACACAACCAGGTTATCATGTCTCTTTATCCTTTCTGAGTGCGCAAAACGGTCGAATCGTTGAGCACCTACTGGCTATGCGACAGATCCGTTAACACCCTAATTTTTCGCCATTTTTCTGAAAAACTCGTAAATCCCACCGAAAGCCCCGTTGCTTAGAACAAGGACTACATCGCCCGCTTGCAACGTCTCCCATACCGCCCCAGCAATCTCCTCTGCGGTGTTTTCCACATAGGCCGCCACGCCCCTGTTTTCCAGCGCGGCCCGAACCGCCTCTCGGTCAAGCCGTGTCTCCGGTGGAATGGACTCGGCACGGTACACCGCGCCTAACCAAACTTCATCCGCTCCAGAGAGAGCCTCTATCAACTCATCTTGGAAACGGTTGGTGACCATGGTGTTGGAGCGAGGTTCGCACAACACACGCAACCGCCCCTTGGGAAAACGTAGACGGACGGCAGCAACCGTCTCCCGTATGGCGGTAGGATGGTGAGCAAAATCGTCAATAAACACCGCACCGCGGGCTTCCAAAAACACTTCCATTCGACGACGTACGCCCTTAAAATCACGAAGCGCCAGCTGCAACGCGCTTACTTCTACTCCATATTGGTCGGCAACGGCAAGAGCAGCCAGAACGTTCAACGCATTGTGGTTCCCCCACAGAGGAAGATCAAAGACGCCGTAATCTTTGCCTTCTTTTGTGACGCGCAAACGAGTGTCTTGTGTCTTCGAACTTTCCCACTGCCCTCGATAGTCAGCACCGGGCTGAAAACCGTAAGTGACAACCGGACAAAAAGCATGGGATGCCAGAGCGAGTGCGCGCGGCGCTTCGGCACAAAGAATCAGCCTGCCGTTTCGGGGAATTTGGCGTAGCATCAACCGGAACGCCTGTTCAATGGCTTCCACATTTGGATAGATGTCGCCGTGATCAAATTCCAGAGAGGTGACCACTGCAATCTGGGGTAAATAGTGGAAGAATTTCGCCCGCTTGTCGAAAAAAGCGGTGTCGTACTCATCCCCTTCGATCACAAAAGGCGCGGATTCCTTTCCGAGTCGCGCTGCATGAGGAAAATCGAGAGGTTGACCTCCGATAAGGAAGCCCGGTTGTAAGCCAGCCCGATCCAATAAATGTGCGGTCAATGTGGTGGTCGTCGTTTTCCCATGGGTGCCACATATCACGATCGGTTGACGATAGCGGAGTACTTCTTCTTTGAGCCATTCGGGCATGCTTTTGAAAAACAAACGCCGTTCCAATATCGCTTCGATTTCTGCATTACCCCGGCTTAAGGCGTTGCCTATGACGACCACGTCGGGCTGCCAGTCCAGATTCGATTCGTCATAGGAGGAGGCGACAGGTACCCCTAGAGAAGCCACCATGTGCGAGGCTGGGGGATAAAGTGGATTGTCGCTGCCCCGCACTTCATGTCCGAGTTCGACCGCCAAGCGTGCGGCGGCGGACATAGCGACGCCCCCGATTCCGCAAAAATGCACCTTCATATGATTTACGCTCAAAATGTCACTTATCTACCCAAAATCCCAACATAAAGCTCACGTAACACCCTCACGATGCCCAAAGAACACGTCCGCGGGCTACTTGTTCCAGTGCCTCCTTGTGCGCTTGCCGAAACTCTTCCTGCGTGGGCTTCCAAGGCGTTTGCAGTATTCCCAAAACGCTCTGTTCCAGGTGATTGTCGCGCACAAACGCCACGGTAGCTTCGAAGTTTTTCGAATTGAAGTAATTACTGCCTGTAGGAATCTGCTCGTACCCCGCCTTCGCTAGATCAATGTACGCCTGTACCTGGCACAGATCGGGGTTCAACGTTTCATCATACCACCAATTACTCTGTAGAACGTCTTTCGGCATACGAGCAAGGAATTCGTCGCGGTGATGCCACATGTAATCAGACCACAACCAAGGACGAACCCCCGCATCTCGCACTTGCTTGATCAAAAACAGACAATCGTGCCACCACAGATCGTATTGACGAATTACAACATATTCATATTCCCGCTGATGCTGCGCAGTCTCTTCGTCCATACCCAGATGGAAGAACCGTGGTTTGTCGAACAAGTCGATGACTTCCTGTATAAGATCGGCGCAGACCCGATAATAAACGTCCGTCGATACTTGGCGGGCATAAGGACCAAGCCATGCGTCATGAGTCGCTGAAAAATTTAATTTCGGAATGGGTTCAAGTCCCAGTTGCCGTAATTTATGCAATTCTTCGCGGAGTCGTTCTGGAGACCATGCCCCCTGAACGGCAATTTCGGGATGTGTACGATATCGGACTCCATCACCCAGATCGATCACCACGACGTTAACCCCGGCATCCCGCATGGAAACACAAAGGTCTTCCCAAAGAGAGTGGTCAAAACGCAAATACGGCTTATAACATAGATGAGTAGGAACGCCCGGAACTTCTCTATCGCGCCACATGTTGTAACTTAAATGCACCAAATAGCCCCAAATCATCTCATACGCCTCCTTTCGGTAGTGACCCATGTAAGTGACATGCTACAAGATCTTCAAGAGTTGCTCCATAAAATAACAATAATTGGAATAAGACACATCGGGCGGAAAACTGTGATCCGGAGTGGGCACGTATCCGCCTTCGCGCACTAAAGGCGCGATACGTCCGAGTTCTCGGTCAATCGCCTCCTTTCCTATAGCGACAACGCGTTTATCTATGCCGCCCCAAAGCCTCAATTCTTTACCATATTCACGGCGCACCTGAACGACATCCATCCCGGATTGGACTTCGAAGGGGTACAACACATTGATGCCCGCATCCAACCAGACGGGGATTAAGGTGCTGATATCACCGTCGCTGTCCAAGGAGATAAAATCTACTCCGTGACTTCGTAAGAAATCCACGACACGCCGGTACCGCGAGAGCATGTAACGTCGCACCATGTCGGCTCCGATCAAGGGCCCGTTCTTGAATGCCATATCTTCCCAAAACCCGAAAACATCTGGTGTGGTGAATTGAAGCACCTGTTCCATTACGGCAATCATGAAGTCAGCAATACCATCCATCATTTCTTCCACGAAAGCCGGGTCGGTACAGAATGTTTCACATAGTTTTTCGACACCCATCAGATTCCGCAACGGACCAAAAAAGCCTCCCCAACGGTCGGCAATGATAATAAGAGGAACATTTCGGTGCTGGTATGCAGAGAGTTTTTCTTGCCAATTTGCCCCTATTCGGTTTGACAGATCGGGTTGTAGCCGCTCCCGGTAAAACTTGCGGAAATCCTCACGGGTTTCCACAGGGAAACGCAGAAATTGCGGCATGCTTGAGTACGGCTGGTCCTTCCGTTCTCTCATAAGAATGCCTTCGTGGTTGACGTAGGTCACCGTATAGTCATCTTCCGCGACGATTTCTTTTTGAAACGGCGGGTGCGGGAAAAACCAGTGACCGTAGATATCCCACTGATCAATCGGGAAGCGCCCCGCATTTGGGTCATACCCCTCTTCTTTCCACCTTTCGAGAGTCTCGGGCCAAACACCGAAATCCCGGAGCGGTGCGCGGTCGACTGGTTGATAATTCATAGTAGCTAAAAAACGTTCGCGCGGCGTCATGAAACTTCGCCTCCCCAACGGCACCTCAAAAGTAGGTTTCCCTCTTGTCGCCAGAAAGAGCCCATTATTTCACTGGTGTTCACCTTGTGCGGTTCTCAAAAACCTATTGCTCTCCCTACCAGATTGCTAAGCTTGTCGGAAAAAGAAAACCGTCACAAAAACATACACAATATAAAGTCCTAGTAGCGTGGCTCCTTCCCATCTGGCAACACGCGCATCAGTTCTTCCAAAAATTAAGAGGAGTACAGAAAAAAGCCACATCGTCGGTATATCAAATACAAGGGTTTGACGTTGCAAAGGTAATGGTCGCACAAGAGAAGAAGCGCCGATAACCCAAACCAGGTTCAATACGTTTGCCCCAATAATATTGCCTAAAGACAAGGCGCGTCGTTTTCTCAGGATAGCGGTCAAACTCACCATGAACTCCGGCATGGAAGTGCCCACCGCCACAATAGTTAATGCGATAACCAATTCTGATACACCCAAAGCACGAGCCAAACATTCAGCACAGAATACGACGACCCGACTTCCCAAAACGACACCAAATGCCCCGACAAAAAAGAACCCCCATATCCATGACCAAGATTTGAAATCCGTTTCTTCCGGCTCTTTCTTGCGTCGTTCGGCAAGGGCGGTTCGAAGTTGTGCAGCCAGATACATAATAAGACACAACACCATGATCACCCCGACCCAACGGCTGCCTTCGGGTACTAGGTATCCAAGTCCCCCAAATATTAAGCCAATAATGAGCAATCGCATCCCACTAACAACAAATCCGTTTTGTTCGACCACCATGGGGGACAACAGAGCGCACAGTCCCAAGATAAGCCCCACATTACAAATCGTTGAGCCCACTGCATTTCCGACCGCAAGATCTACCTTACCCTGGCACGCCGCAAGAAAAGACACGGCTAACTCCGGCAACGTAGTGGCAAGACTCACTACCGTAGCCCCAATAATGATGTGAGGCACTCGAAATCTCCGTGCCATCTCAACGGCCGCTTCTGTAAACCAATCGGCTGCCTTCACAAGGATGTAAAACCCAATAACCAATCCCAAGAAGTAAGCAAAATTTTGCAAAATCGGATTCATCGTGACGCTTAAAACTCCTTAAAGCAGTTGACACGTTGTATTCCTATTGGTGGAAGACTGCACGCAATGAAAAACTTAACGTTCAAGTTAACTTTAACAAGCGTTTTGCGTTATCCACCGCGATGGCATTTCGAATCTCGGGAGAAACATCGAGTGTTTTCAACCAAGCCACTTGAGGCAACGGGTCCGATGGCGACACAATGTCGGTTCCCCAGAGCAATTTCCGCCAGTGGCGCCGTAGAAAGCCATACGTAAACTCCGGGTCACGCGTCATAGCGTTAAAGCCGGAATAAGCGGATAAGTCCGCATAAAGGTTCTCATATGCCGCCAAGAGCCGATCCAGCGCTCCTCCCTTAACAATGCGCCCTGTGGGATAACCTTGACGCGGATCATCAGCGGAAATGGCGCTCCAGAAACCCGGCCCATGACCTACAAACGTGACATTGGGAATGTCTTGCAAACACTTTTCTAGGCGGGGCAGCCCGACCTCGTCCCAGCACATGGAATCGTTTATCTCAAAGACAAGCGGCAAACCCAACTCGTCGCATTTCTTGTAAATCGCTCTATTTCTCTCGTCGTCGAATGCTAGACCATTGACATGTTCCCCAAACCCTCGGCAATCGTGATGACGCACAAAGTAATCGATAAACTCTGGCGCATGGGGATAACGGGGATCAACACAGACAAATGCGATAAGTCGCTCTGGGTACCTATCACGCGCCGCGACAACTTCCTCAGTAAGGGAATATCCCCAGGAACCTTCTGGACTCTCCAAAAGGAGCAGCACACTCCTCGCGATCCCTTCGCGATTCATCCGGTCAATCAGCTGATGCACCGTCAATGGCACTTTACGCGGGTACTGTTCGCGAAACAGATTGCCCAGGTGTGCATGAAAATCAATCATCGAAGGGGACTCCAACCTGGAAAGGTATCATGAAAGCCATCCGGTCATTGCCGCGAGCTTGACGGCATAGTCTTGAAAATTTGCCCACGATATGTCGGGTGGCACACCATGATCACAGCCCGGGATATAGCCGCCATCCTTGACGACAGGACGAATGCGCTCAAGCTCGGCATCAAGGACAGCTCCCCCTGCGGCGATGGCACGTTTATCAATACCACCTCGATAAGCGAGTCGCCTGCCGAAACATTTACGAAACTCATTGATATCATTTCCTGCCGCCACTTCCATCGGGTCAATGCAGTTTATTCCACATTCCAGCCAAACGGGCACCAGAAGGTCGACGCGTCCATCGGAATCGACCGCAAACACTTGCACGCCCGCGGCTTTTCCTTCCTCTACCCAGCGTCGATAGGAAGGAGCACAGTACTCCTGAGTCATTTCGGGGGATATCATGGGGTGCTCTTTGAATGCCATATCCTCAGAAAAATGCAGACCGTCGGGCGGCGCCGATTCAAGGATCGGGCGCATTGTCTCGGAACAAAATTCCGTCCAGAAATCCGCCATTTCCTTGACAAGCTCAGGGTCTTCCAGCATGAGACGGCAAAGGCCTTCAAAGCCGCAAAACTCTCGAAGCTGCCAGAAGGGCCCGTTAAAATGCAGTTCAAAATAATAGTCTCGTTCACGTAATTTCGCGCAACGTTCTTGAAAATCCGGTGGAAAACGATTGGGATCGCGAGGATCAAATCGCCATTTCATGTTCTCCCAGTCCGCGCGATTTTCCACGGGAAACTTATGCCATTTTCGCGTAACGAAGTCTTTGGCAGAACGGATGTAGGTGTAATCATATTCATCAGAAATCTCGGTTATCGCCCCCATCCAATCCTGAACGACATAGTGCCCGTTTTTGTGTTCAAGGACTTTTTCTTCAAACTTGGGGATCATCTGAAAAGAGACTCCGATTCCTACTACAGGTTGTTTGGGTTCGTAGTCTCCAGGTGGCAACCCTCGTTTCGCTCGCTCCTCATCAATCAGCTTATATAGAGCAGCCATAGGGGTTTTATTTGGAGGAAGTCCTTCGCTATGCCAACGGCGCAGCGTGGATTCACGCCCACCGCCCGGTGCAAAAGGAATACGGTCAGGGGAACCAAATAGGAGGGTTTCCAGCACGCGTTCTCTCGGGGTCATGTTGTTCACCTTTGCCCTGTCTGCAGGCCTTATGAGAAGCGAAAAACGTTTCTCCCTTATACATTGCGGGGTGTATTCACTAGTAACAAACGTTATACTGGAAGCAAAGCATAACACACCATCAACCCAGGAGTGTAGTCTATGAGTGTAATAAGCTGGCAAGAAGTCGGCAGGTATACCGACATCAAGTACCATAAGGCGGATGGGATCGCCAAAATTACCATCAATCGCCCACACGTTTTGAATGCGTTCCGGCCTCTGACCATTGACGAAATGTCGCACGCGCTGAGTGACGCGCGGTTTGACCCTGAGATCGGGGTTATCATCCTCACGGGAGAAGGAACGCGGGCGTTTTGTACAGGCGGTGACCAGAAAGTGCGCGGTGATGCCGGCTATGTCGATGATAAAACCGGTTTCAACCGCCTGAACGTCTTGGATTTCCAACGCCAGATGCGGACATGTCCAAAACCAATCATCGCCATGGTTGCGGGATATGCCATAGGCGGTGGTCACGTGCTGCACGTTCTTGCCGACCTGACAATTGCTGCAGACAACGCCGTCTTTGGCCAAACGGGACCGCGTGTCGGTTCATTTGACGGCGGTTATGGTGCCGCATATCTGGCGAGAATCGTCGGCCAAAAGAAAGCACGTGAAATCTGGTTCCTATGTCGACGGTATGATGCGCGCCAAGCGTTGGAAATGGGACTCGTAAACGCGGTTGTGCCGTTGGAACGTCTAGAAGAAGAAACAATTCAGTGGTGCCGCGAGATCTTGGCAAATTCCCCGACTGCCCTACGTTGCCTCAAAGCCGCCTTGAACGCAGACTGCGACGGACAAGCGGGACTACAGGAATTGGCGGGCAATGCCACGTTGTTGTTTTATCAAACGGAAGAGGCTCAAGAAGGCCGAGATGCCTTCAACCAAAAGCGTAAACCCGATTTCTCCAAGTTTCCCAGACACCCTTGACAATAACCGGTAAACGGAGTGACAAATCGAAATCCGCGGGAAAATATGGAAAAACCTTCTTCTCTCAAAATCTGGGTGGAAGCCGCCCGACCCAAAACTTTGCCGGCGGGGGTAGCGCCGGTACTGATCGGCACTTCCATAGCAGTAAGTGAGGGGAAATGGGACATTCTTTCGGGACTGTGTGCTCTCATAGGAGCGGTGTTCATTCAGGTCGGTGCGAATTACGCCAACGACTACTTCGATTATCTTAAAGGTGCCGACAGTGCCGAACGATTGGGACCCCGCCGGGTTACACAAGCCGGACTCGTAAAACCAGAGTCCATGCGTTTCGCCACCCTTTGGGTGTTTCTATTTGCTTGCGTCCCCGGGTCCTACATCGTAATGCGCGGAGGGCTTCCTTTTGTCGTGATCGGGTTGTCCGCCATTTTTTTCGCCGTCGTTTACACAGCAGGGCCTTTTCCACTGGGATATATTGGGATTGCCGACCTATTTGTACTTGTTTATTTCGGTCCTGTCGCCGTGGCGGGTACCTATTACCTTCATACGTTGAGGTTCTCCTCTGACGCCGTGTTGGCAGGCATCGCCTCAGGTCTACTTTCCACCGCTCTGCTTACCGTAAATAATCTGCGGGATATCGAACAAGACCGGGCGGCAGGCAAAAAAACCCTTGCCGTTCGTTTTGGAGCCTCGTTTGCTCGGCTGGAATACATGACGTGCGTCCTAACCGCCACAGCACTTATTCCGATGTATTTATTCCTCATGAAAAACAGATTCTACTTGCCCGTAGCTGCCTTAGTATCTACAGCCTATGCCTTGCGGCTTGTTCGGGCAGTTCTTGGAGGCATGTCCGGTTCTGAATTGAATCAGGTACTGGCAGCCACCGGGAAACTTCTGATTTTATTCAGTATCCTCTTCTCAGTTTGTTGGCTACTATGAAGATTTCGTCGATTCAACTTTATCGTTATCGCCTCTCGTTTCGAAAACCCATGGTGTTTCGAAAAAATCTTTTGACCGCTCGTGAAGGGCTGGTTATCAAAGTGTTAAATGAAGATGGCGTTCGTGGCTACGGCGAGGCGGCACCCCTTCCAGGATTCAGCGAGGAACGTTGGGAAGATGTTGTGGAAGAGGCAATGAGGGCGGCACGTTCTCTTACGGGTTGTACGTTCCCTGAGGTGACACCGCCGCTGTCCGACCGCTTTGAACGATGGTTATACGCGCAAAATCTCTCCCCCTCCTTGAACTGCGGCTTGCAAACTGCCTTCTTAGATCTGCATGCCAGAAGTCTTGAAAAACCTCTCGCTCGCTATCTCAACCCCACCTCGCCTCAGGAGGTCTTTGTCAACGGGCTTATTGAAGGCAACGTCGAGGAGGCCGTGGAACAAGCCACAGAACTGAGTCGGCGAAGAATGACTTCGGTCAAGCTCAAAGTTGGAAAAGCCTGCTTGGAAGAAGACATCCAAATGGTAAGAGAGGTCCGTCGAATACTGGGAGATGCCGTAGGATTGCGCTTGGATGCGAATCGCGCGTGGGACTATGAAGAAGGGCGCCGCTTCGGCAAGGCGGTCGCAGACTGCAAAATAGACTACATCGAAGAACCGCTCAAAGACCCGACTCGATTGGTCGCGTATGCCGCCGAGACGGGCTTACCCTGCGCATTGGACGAGACGGTGCGCGAACGTGGCTGGGAATATCTCGAACGCTGGCGCGGCATACGAAGTGTCATTTTGAAACCGACGCTTCTCGGTGGTTTCGAGATAACGTTGTGGCTTGCGCGCCGTGCCTGGAACGTGGGGATTTTGCCGGTCATCACGTCCACATTCGAAAGCGGCGTAGGCCTATATGGTCTTGCCCATTTAGCAGCGGCGTTGAATCAGCCCGAGGTGCCTGTTGGGTTGGACACAGCCAGTATGTTTACGCAGGACGTGTTGCATTTGCCGCTTGTCAAAGATCGTGGCATCATTCGAGTGGACGAAGTCAATGGGTTGGAAGACCTCATCAATTGGAACTTATTGCAAGAGATCTCCTTATGAATAGTTCTTTTTCGTGGATTCAACCCATCCGATGGGACGCACCCGCAGTAATCTGCCAAAAGGAGATCATCACCTATCGCCAACTCTTGAAATCTGTCGAACACGTAGCCTTGAACTTGGAGCGGCTGAATATCAAGCCAGGGATGCCGGTGTCTTTACGTTGCGGCAGAAGACTTGAGGACTTAGTTCTCTTGCTTGCCGCTTGGAAAGTCGGTTGCCTACCGTGTGTGATCCCTCATCATGTACCACCCTCTTATAGAAAACAATCAGCAAGAATTGTGGGAAGTGTCGGTGAGTTGACCTGCACAACAAATCCAAGTTCCCTTTTTTTCACAGCGCATCTACAGCAAACATTCTCACCATCGGACGGCTCCTGTGTCGAGGTAGAGTCGCCCGCTCTGATTGTCTTAACCTCAGGGAGCACCGGCGAACCAAAAGCTGCCGTTTTGAGACAACGCAATCTTTCCCATAACGCCCTGTTGTCGAACCGTAACATTCCGATGAAGCCGGACGATTGCTGGCTGCTGTCCGTCCCTCTTTATCACGTTTCCGGTCTCGGGGTAATTTTCCGTTCCTTTCTTGCAGGTGCCTCTGTTGCAATTTGGAACGACGGCGCGTCCTTCGCAGACGTTGTCTCAACCGCACGGATTACACATGCCTCTCTCGTACCCACACAACTACATCGCCTATTAAAGACACCCGAAGACCGTGCCTATCTATCACGTTTAAGGTATCTCTTGGTGGGAGGTGCACCGCTGAGCGAAAACTTGGCGCGCCGGGCAATAGAGACGGGTATTTTCGTTTGTTTCACGTACGGACTTACCGAAATGGCTTCCCAGGTGACCACCAGTCGCCCGGGAGAAGCGCTCGACGCAATCGGTACATGTGGGCATCCCATAGAATCTGGGTCGGTGACGATAGAAAACGGGGAAATCCTGGTTAGGGGTGGGTCCCTCTTCGCGGGTTACCTGAACAACGACAAAATCACATGCCCTCTTACTACAGAGGGATGGTTTCAAACCGGCGATATCGGAGCCTGGGATGACAAAGGAAGACTGCGGGTCATGGGAAGACGTGACTTGCTCTTCCGCTGTGGAGGTGAGTTTGTCGGACCCGAAGAAATCGAAAGGGTGTTGCTGGAATCAGGTATGCTCGAGGCGGCTGTCGTCGTACCGGTGCCCGATGAAGAATATGGTATGAAACCTGTCGCTATCCTCAAGATACTCCCAGATACAGCCAAGAACTTTGAACAGATAATAAGTTGTTTACAAGGTTTCGCCGCCGAACAACTTCCGAGGCACAAATGTCCCAAGAAATATATCCCATGGCCCGAAGCAGATGAGCCCAATTGGAAACCCAGCCGCGCCGTTCTTGCTACATACGCAGCGGCTTTTATGAAAAACTCATTCGACAAATAATTTGAAACCACTGCTTCCATGACACACCCGCCCGGGTATATTTCGAATTCCTGACTGTGTTATCTTTTGCGAAAGAGTATAATGGCGCGATGACATCAAACTCAGGAGGGTCCTATGATTTTTCTGACGTCCTTTGCAGCTTTTGCCTCGTTTGTGTTTCTGGCAACACCCGCTTCTTCCAAAGTCTGTCCTGCACCCGACACGCCTTTTGTGCAGGAGTATCGTATCCCCAGTCCAACGGCGGGCGAGGCGCCTCGAGAGGATGTGCGCGCCATAGCAGTGGATACCGCTGACAACGTTTGGGTGGCGACGGGAGACGGCATCCGAGTCTTGGTTAAGGGCACGTGGCAAAATCCATTGATCAATGAAGAGCCCGGACCTGCTTTCTGCGCTCTGGCAGACAAGAAAGGCAACACATGGCTAGGCGCTTGGAACGGCTTATATTGCGGGAACAAGGAAGGGAAAGCAGAGCATGTAGCTGGAATCGATGCGCCCATTAGTGCGATTGCTGTGTCCGTCGGTACTGTTATCGCGATGGGCCCCGACGGAAAATGGGAATGGGATGGTACTTCTTGGCGCCACAGTCTAGGGAATCTGCCTCAAGACGTCCGCGCTGCCACGTTTGATTCAGAAGACACGTTGTGGCTGGCTACTGGGCACGGTCTGTTTAGACTAAAAGGCGACACGGTGATCGCCGAATACCACAACGAAGACGAAATTCGAACGGGAGACCTGTACGGCGTAGCGTGTGCCCCGGATGGACGGATTTGGTCTTCCGGTCTAGGTGGTATGGATGTCTATGAACATGGCAAACGGGTGCAGTGTTATTCTCCAAATGAAGGTTTGCCTTCCTTCGAGACACGACATCTGACTTTCGACACCCAGGGAAGACTTTGGATCGCCACCCCCATCGGTGCTGTTCGGTTCGACGGACGGAACTGGGCGCTTCGCCATAGCCAACGCTGGATTCCCAGCGACGATGTCCGCCAGATCGCCTTTGATTCTCAGGGGCGAGCATGGATTGCCACTGCCAAGGGTATCTCGGTGATTGCCACCAAGACGATGACCCTTGCCGAGAAAGCGGCACACTATCTTGCCGCATGTCTGGAACGACATGTTCGTCCCCCGTATTTGGTCGAAAAATGCCTCTTGCGCGTTCCGGGAGACTTGTCGACCTGGTATCCGCGAGATGACGACAACGACGGACAGTACACAGCCATGTACTTAGCGATGGAGGCTTTTCGGTATGCGGCAACCCGCGACCCTCAAGCGAAAGAAAATGCTCGTAAGGCATATGACGCGCTCGAGTTCTTGCAGCGCGTGACAGGGACAAATGGATTTGTCGCTCGGACTGTCGTACCCGTTGATTGGCCGCAGGTGAACGACGCCAACCGAACCTTTACGCCCCAAGAATATGCCGAAGAGCATGTAAGAGATCCGCGCTGGAAAAAAGTGGAAAAGCGTTGGCGTCCCTCGGCAGATGGGAAATGGCTATGGAAAGGCGACACAAGTTCAGATGAGATTACCGGACACTTTTACGGCTATTTGATGTACTACGATCTCGTTGCCGATGAGGCTGAACGGGAACGCGTGCGAGCTCACGTCCGACGGGTCATGGATTACATTATTGAAGGGGATTTTGCACTACGCGACTTAGACGACACACCAACCCGTTGGGCGGTGTGGACGCCGGATGTTCTCCTGCATGATCCGGATTGGCGCGCCGAGCGACCGGGTAATTGCGCTGAAATCCTGTCCTTCCTTAATGCAACCCATCATATCACCGGCGATCCGAAATACCGGGAGATTTCTTTGCGATTGGCAAAGGAGTATGGGTTTGCAGACATCGTCCGACGTCCTAAACCCACGGCGCTGTCGGAAAGAACCCATATTGATGCTGAACTTCTGGCGTTGGTTTTCCCGGCACTCATTCAATACGAAACGGATCCGGAACTACGCGCGAAGTATCTTGAAGGACTGGACTTCTGGATGAACATCCTACGAGATGAATGCAGTCCGTTTTATGGGTTCGTATACGGCGCTTTGGGAGACAAAGATTTCCGCATGACGGACTGCATTTCGTTTCTTCGGACCACGCCCCTTGACCTGGTGGAATGGACCGTCGACAATACGAAACGAGACGACGTGCGGCTCGTACGCTATCCTGAACCGGACTCCATTCAAACCGATCGCCTGCTGACCGCCGACGAACGAGGAATTATCCGCTGGGATAATAACCCCTATGTCGCAGTACAAGGCGCTGACGGCATAGTCGAAAGCAGCGGGGTGTTCTGGCTTCTTCCCTATTGGATGGGGCGATATTACGGATTTATCCTGCCGCCGTCTCAATAATCCGCTTCAGTCGAGCTTCGGTTTGAATCATTGACCGGACCGTGTGGTAGTTGATCTTCCACGCATGTCCCATGTAATCCCATATCAAGTTGTTATTCTCGTCAAAAAGCGGGAACCATTCCCCTACAGGGTGATTGATCACATAATCCATAACAAAACGATGCACTTTTTCATAGGCATCCAGATACTTACTGTCGCGGAATAGTAAGTAAGCGTCCAACAATCCAACAAGACACTCGGCTTGTTGCCAAAACTCCTTGTTGCGTTCGCGCGCTGGGCCGTCATTGGGACCTTCGCAGTAAACTCCGCCACGGTTCCAGTCGATACCATATTGAAGACAATGATCGAATATCTTTTTTAATGTCGGCTTAAATTCTTCTATGTCCAATCCCAAGATGCGAACTGCGTGAATCAGAAGCCAGGCAAATTCCACGTTATGCCCAAAACTGGTGTTATTCAACGGCCGGCCTTCATCGCTGTCCACATCACGGTCTGATCCCCAGACATCCGCAAAAAGAATCTGCCGTAACGGCGTCCAATCAAAAGAAAACTGGGCGATGCCGGTCCGATATTCTGGATGAAGAATTCGAGTCATGATCAAACGAATCATCTCCATCGTCTTTTCTCGGTGAAGGCGGGAGCGCGTCGCCTCAAATAGGTTGGTGTACGCCTCCATCAGGTGCATATGAACATCAAAAGATTTTCGGTCACCGCCATATTTTCCAGGCCGCTTTTTAGACCAGTCACGTTCCATAAACTCTGCGTATCCCCCAAAACAGTTATCTGCGGCTTGGATTTGCAGGGTTTCGAATGTTTTGACAGCCCATTCGAAACCACGCGGGTCTCCCGATGCCATTCCGAATTCACTCAAGGCATAAATCATGAACGAGTGGCCATACGTCAACTTACTGATGTTTAACGGTGTACCGTCTTGTTCGGCAGTCCAGTACCACCCGCCGTATTCCTTGTCCCAAAAGGTCCGCAAAACAAAGTCCACGCCACGCCTCGCAATATCGAGACACTGGCCGTTTCCAAAGCCGGCGCGGTGGGCGGAAGAATATGTGTAAATCATGCGCGCTTGGCAAAGCAGCGTTTTTACCGTCTCGCCGGTGGGATTCCCGTTACGGTCCAAATACGTGAGATATCCCCCATATTCTTTGTCTTCCCCATGGGTCAGCCAAAAAGGTAAGAGCTCCTTGTTCAAGTGATGTTGCACTTCTTCAAGCCATTTACTGCAGCGCGCCTTCATATTTTGTCTCCTCATCACGCGTAATCGTTTTACAAACACCTTTAAGTGTAGAACCTTCCTGCCGTCAACGCAACCTCGTCGCCGCCGTTCGCGGTGGGCTGCCGTAAAGGAGCCATGTTGCCGCGGGTGTGAAGATAAGGGTCTTGAAAGAATAGTTTTGTAATAAATGTATCTCATCGTTATAGTATTTCCCACCTTTCAACAAGTCAGGTTGGCGACTGTGACAATACGAATTATTCACACATCAGATATTCACTTAGATGCTGCGTTCGCGGGCGAAAACATGCCGCCAAGTTTCGGAAACCTCCGAAGACAAGCGATTCGGGATATTTTGCACAAGTTGCTCACCCGCGCCCTGGAGTGGCGCGCCCATGCTGTGCTGATAGCCGGCGACCTTCTGGAAGATACAAGAGTCACGCAAGATACGCTCGCGTTCCTTTGCGCCGAGTTCGATAAAATAGCGCCTATTCCTATTTATATTTCACCCGGTAATCACGATCCGTACGTGGCACAATCCCCATATGCCACTCTGAATTGGCCTGGAAATGTGAAAATCTTCACGTCCCCCCAGTGGATGTCTTACGAGTTTCCCGATGTTCCTGTAACCGTACACGGCTTTGCCTTTGACGGCACGGAGGTCTCGCAAAACCCGTTTTCCTCTTTTTCTCTGCCGATAAAGGATGATCGTATTCACATTGTCTTAGCCCACGGATCGGAAATGGGCTGCTTGCCGCCGGAAAAAGGGGCATATGCGCCGTTTCGCGTGGACCAAGTCGCTCAAGAACGGCTGAAATATGTTGCGCTAGGGCATTATCACTCCTTTAAGAAAATCCAGGCGCCTAATGGCACGGTGTTTTGTTATCCGGGAACACCGGAGGGACTTAGCTTCAAAGAAACCGGACCGCGATATTATGTGGAAATCGAAATAGACAATGACCAGGTTATCGTACGACCTGTCCGTTCTTCGTCGACTGAGTATCTGCTCAAGCAAATAGACTGCACAGGTTTCACGACCACGCAGCAGATTGTCGACGCGTTGCGCGCCCTGCGGACGGAGCCGACCGTAAGCTACATTGCCCGCATCGAACTTACCGGCGCTTGTGCCGAGTCGGTGCGGACGGAAATTCGAGCGGTGCGTGACGCCGTCTCAAACGACTTCCATTATCTGGACATAATCGACGCTCTTGGCTCAGAAGAGGACTATGAGGCAATGGCGCGAGACAACACAAGTCTCGGTGGCTTCGTCCGAAGGATGAACGAAAAGATACAGATCGTGTCCGACCCCGATCTTCGTCGGGTCTTTCTGAGGGCGCGCGAAGTAGGGGTAGCAGCGTTTCGTGGTACGCCGTTACCGCTGCGTGGCACGGAGTGACGAGGACCCATGCGGATTGACAAAATCTGGATAGACGGCTATGGGCGTTTTGAAAACAAGGAAGTACTGTTTGCGCCGACAGTCCAAGTGGTCGTTGGTCCTAATGAACAAGGGAAAAGCACGCTTCGCGATTTTATCGTGGACATGCTCTATGGACAGAAAAAAAGCTCCACCCAGCGTTCCTACACGCCCAACCATGCCCTGCGCCAACCCTGGCGCAACCCAGAAAAGTACGGCGGCACCTTGGTGTACACCCTGGACAATCTTCATACGATTGAAGTGCGGCGCATCTTCGACCGTAAACGGGAGGACGTCCAGCTGTTTGACCGAACCCTTGCAAGGGACATCACTTCGGAGTTCCCAAAACTGAAAAACGGCGAACCCTTGTTCGCCGAAGAGCACTTAGGTATCGGCAAAGAATTGTTTTTGAGCGCCGCGACGGTGTCTCATTTCAATCTGGATTTTTTGGGCGAAGACAACGCCTTGGGACAAATGCGGGAGAGGCTCCTGGCACTGACGGATACCGCCGCCGAATCCCAGTCCGCTGAAATTGCTCTCGAATATCTGAAACACCGCATCGAACAGATCGGAAAACCGGGAAGCCGCGCGAAACCTTTGCCCGTTGCACGCGCTCAGTGGGAGGCGCTTCAATCGGAACGCCGAATCGTGGAAAAGACGAAGCAGGAAATCGCCCACCTCGAAGCTGAAAAACGTGCCCTTGCGGAACGAATTGCCGAGCAACAGTTGCGTATGGCGACTCTGGAAAAAGAAAAGGAACGCACGAGACAATTTGAGCTTTTCTCAAAATTGCAAAAGGCGGAGGAGCTCCAAGAAGAAATCGACCGCGTGACGAGTTCCTTTTTCCCTTTGAGCTACCTGCGTGATTTCCCGCTGGAACAGGAACAGGACCTCCAGCGAATGGCGAACGCGGTACACATGACCCGTGCGTCCCTTCAGAGTCTGGAACGAGATAAGAGCGATCTCACAAAACAATTAGAGTCGGAGCGCACAAAACTGGGCGAAGCAGCAGCCTTAACTCCCATAGAGGAACCCAAGGAAACCGAAGAGACGCTTGAAGAACTTGAAACACGCATCACAAAACTAGCGAACTCGATTGAAAAACTCGAACCCGACTTAGAGGCAACTCGGCGTTTGCTCGAACGGGCACAAGAAGATCTCAGGCAGCTGCCAGATTTCGATTCCCTCCCCCCCAATCCTATCGAACGGTTGAATGAAATGGCAGCGCAATTTTTCGAAAAAAAACAAAGCCGCGAGCAACAACATGCCGCACTGGTCACCTTGCGTAATCAAATTGAAGAAGTTCGGAAGAAACTTGTCGGGCCACATGACATCTTTGGAAAAATCGAAGGACTTCGCGAGAAAATCGAACTATATAAGACAGCCACACGTTCTTTTGAAGAGAGGAAAAAGCAACTCCAGGAAGAGATAGAGCAGTACCGTAAGGAGATTGACGCAACTTCAGCAGCGCAGACGCATTATCGAAACTTGTTCTTGGTCCTGCTTGTTGCTGCCTTGGGCTTTGGTGTCACGGCCTACCTTTCGCAGAATTGGGGGGTGTATTTACCTTCTGCCCTCTTTGGAATCGCAAGTGTATACTTTCTCTTCCACTGGACAGCGACCATTGCCATTGGGGGGCGGGCACGTCGCATGGTGCAAACGATTACGCAAGAACAACTGAAAACCGAGCAGGAATTTGAGGCGACGCGCAAACCCGTTGACGAGCTGCTTCGAAATACAAAATGCAGCTCTATTCGGGAGCTTGAAGCCCTTTATGAAAATTACCTCTCCGATCTGCGGCAGCATGAGCAACTCACCATCGAGTACAGAAGACAAGAACGGTTCTTAGAATTGGCAAAACAAGACGCCGAAACTTCGTTTGTCGCCTTACAGCAACTGGTATCCTCCTACGGCGCAGAACTTTCCCAAGAAAGTGGTATCCAAGAAGCGTTAAGCAATGCCATTGCCCGGTTTCATGAATTCCGAGACGCGAAAAAACGATACCACGAGAACAAAAATGCCTATGCCCAACTCGAGACGTTGTTGAATCAAACGCGACGTCATTTGAAAGAAGCACAAGATCAAGACCGAACACTGTCTCTCGAGGTTCGGGAACGCCTACGAAGTCACGGATTCAAAGAAGAAAACCGTTATACCAGCACTCTGAAAGCCGTGCGAGCCTATCGGGACTGGTGCACGCGAATACGCGAACAACAAAACCGACTTCAATGGCTCCAAAGTCAGGTCGCCACGCTGGAGAACAAGATTGAAACGGAAAAGAGAAAATGCGCCCAACAAGAACAGGCGCTGAACCAGTTCTTGCAACAATGCGGAGCAAAAACTGCGGAAGAATGGAAAAAACTTGCCGAACAAGCCCGAGAATATCAAAAAAAACGTGACTTGAGAAGCACCTTGATTGACAAACTCGATACCCTGCTCAACGGTGAAACACTGGAGTCACTTCGCGAGGCAGTCTCCACGCTGGATACTGACGCGGAGCCCCCGACAAAAAGCCTTGCGGAAATCGAAGAGGCGTTAGCCCAAGCCCGCGAGATAATCGAGACGCTACAGCACCAGCGACACGCATTGGACATCAAAATCGCTGAACGAACGGCAGGATTGCGTCCTCTTAGTGAGCTGGAGGAAAGTGCGGCGCAACTGGAACGAAGAATAAAAGAATTAGAGTTGGAATTGGAGGCCGCTCAGCACGCGTACACTCTTATCGAAGAAATTGCCAATGAACAGCACAGTCGAATTGCGCCACAGCTCGCAACGGTTGCTAGCCAACACTTAGCAGAAATTACGGGGGGGAGGTATCAGGAGCTGTTACTCAGCCGTGACCTCACCATCAGCGTGCGCCTGCCTCAGACGGGCAAAATGGAAGAGAACCCAGAGCAAGTGTTGAGCAAAGGCACGGTAGACCAGGTTTATTTTGCGCTGCGGCTGGCGCTCTTGGACTGTATCAGTAGGTCAAAAGAGAAAATCCCACTTTTGCTTGACGATCCCTTTGCAAATTACGATTCCGAGCGGTTGGTACGCGCCATCGGGTTGCTAAAAAACGTGGGTAATGACCGGCAGATTATCCTGTTCACATGTCATGAGCACGTCACACGGGTAGCGCGTGTAGCCGGTATCCCTGTCTTCGAACTGTAGACCTGTCTTGAAACCAATCAGCCCGTGCTGTAAAGTCAAATTGAGAATACGTATCATCGTCAGAATTGTCGGTGCATGGAACGGAGGAAAAACCCATGAACTACCGTGTCGAACGCGATACCATGGGCGAAATGAATGTCCCCGCGGAACGATACTACGGATGCCAGACGGCGCGGTCGCTCGTCCATTTTCGCATCGGAGAAGAAAAAATGCCGCGCGAAGTCATTTGGGCATTCGCCGTTCTCAAAAAAGCCGCCGCTATGGCAAACAGGGAATTGGGAATCCTCGACGAGGCGCGGTGTGCAGCAATTTGCCAAGCCGCCACGGAGATCATGGAGGGAAAACATAACGAGGAATTTCCCCTATCGGTTTGGCAGACGGGTAGCGGCACACAAACCAACATGAATGTAAATGAGGTGATTGCAAACCGCGCGAACGAGCTCCTGGGTGGAGAACGGGGGAGCAAATCGCCCGTTCATCCCAACGATCACGTGAATATGTCCCAATCTTCGAACGACACATTCCCGACCGCTATGAGTATTGCGGCGGTTGACCGCATTAACCGAGCGCTTGTGCCCGCTCTCACCAAACTTCGGGACGCGCTCGCTGACAAAGCCATTGCATTCAGTGACATCATCAAAATCGGTAGAACCCACTTGATGGACGCTGTTCCGCTGACCCTTGGCCAGGAGTTTTCGGCTTACGCCCAGCAGATGACGAACGGCATCGAACGAGTTGCGGCAACACTTCCCAAACTCGCAGAACTTGCCATCGGAGGAACCGCCGTTGGCACGGGGCTGAATACGAAAAAGGGGTTTGCAGAAAAAGTCGTGTCCCACGTCAACGACATGACCGGGTTGTTGTTCCGGTCGGCACCGAACAAGTTCGAGGCGCTCGCTGCCCATGATGCCATGGTAATGACGTCCGGCGCCCTCAAGACGGTAGCCTGCAGCCTTATGAAGATCGCAAATGATATCCGGTGGTTGGCAAGTGGTCCTCGCTGCGGTTTGGGCGAAATTACCCTCCCCGCAAATGAACCGGGATCATCTATCATGCCCGGCAAAGTCAATCCGACGCAATGCGAGGCGGTCACCATGGTTTGCGCGCAAGTCATCGGCAACGATACGACCATTAACGTGGCGGGCGCATCGGGAAATTTCGAGTTAAACGTCTTCAAGCCTGTGATCATTTACAACTTGTTGCAGTCAGTTCGTCTGCTGGCAGATGTCGCCGTTTCTTTCACAGACCACTGCGTCACAGGAATTCAACCCAATAGAAAACGGATCGAACAGTTGCTCCATGAGTCGCTAATGCTTGTCACAGCGCTGAACAAGAGAATAGGCTACGACAACGCAGCAAAGATTGCGAAAGCGGCGTACGAAAACAATACAACCTTAAAAGAAGAAGCCCTGCGTTTGGGATTTCTCACCGAAGAGGAATTTGAAGCTGTGGTTGACCCAAGGAACATGTTGGAGCCTTCAGACTAGCGCCTCCATCGTGCCCAAAGGAGTATCAATTATGTTGGGAAAAGAACTTTCCAAAGCTTTGCGGGAAGGCCGGCGTGTTTACGGTACTTGTGTCACTTCTACAGCACCGACGTGGCCCGCCATGATCGCAAGCACCGGGGTCGATTTAGCCTTCATTGACACCGAGCACACGCCTATAGACCGTGCCCAACTGGCGTGGATGTGTCTAGCGTTTCGAACACTCCGAGTTGCGCCAATCGTGCGCATTCCAAAACCGGACCCGTTTCTTGCGTGCATGGCACTCGACGGGGGCGCCACAGGGGTTATCGTGCCCTATGTGGAATCGCCAGCACAGGTGCATGACCTCCGCGGGGCAGTAAAACTGCGTCCACTGAAAGGGAAACGTTTGGAAAATGTGCTTGCTGGCGACGAGAACCTGGAATCAGCGACCGAATCCTATCTGGCTGCCCGTAATGAAGATCGCGTTATGATCATAAACATTGAAAGCACCCCGGCGCTGGAAAGGCTGGAAGAGATTATCTCCGTGCCCGAGTTGGACGCCGTACTCGTGGGTCCCCATGATCTGTCAATCAGTTTAGGCGTGCCAGAACAATATAATCATCCCGTCTTTCTGGAGGCTATTACTACCGTCATTAGGAAATGCCGGCAACAGCGAATCGGGGTAGGGATTCACTTTTCCGACGGGATCGAATCGGAAATCATGTGGGCACGCCAAGGGGCAAATCTGATTATGCACAGTAGCGACGGAGCCCTGGTGCGGCAGACGCTGTTAGCCGACCTTGCCCGTTTTCGCAAAGAACTGGGCGATGACAAAACGGCAATCGTGTCCAGTCGAGAACCATCAAACGAAACCATTTAACTATCTGTATCGGTTTCGGGAGGAAAGCGCTTATGCTACTGAAAGTCAAAAGTGGAGAAACCGTTTTATTCGTTGGGGACAGCATTACGGACTGTGGGCGCAGAGCCACCGCAAAACCCCTGGGCGAAGGTTACGTGAAATTATTCAGCGACCTTGTCACAATTCGGGAACCCGCAAAAAACGTGACCATTATTAACAAGGGCATTGGAGGAAACCGAGTCACTGATTTGGCAAACCGGTGGACAGATGATGTGTTGCGTCACAAGCCACACTGGCTTTCCATTTTGATTGGTATTAATGACGCACACAGCGTTTGGCGAAACGCACCCGATGCCGTTGACCCATTGCTCTTTCGCAAGACGTACGACGAGATATTATCGCGAACGCGCAAAGCCTTACCGCGGTGTAAGATTCTGTTAATGGAGCCTTTTTTCATTAGTACCGATCAGACAAAAGGCACTTTTCGCTCCGAGATGTTGGCTTTGCTGCAGGACTACATTGAGGTCGTCCACGAAATGAGTCACAAGTTTCGCACGGAGCTCGTCCGCATGCATGAAACGTTTCAGAGGCTCTTACGCTACCACGAACCGGACGTCTTCTGTCCCGAACCCGTCCATCCCAATTCAACCGGACATCTCGTCATCGCAGAAGCCGTCTATGAGGCATGGAGCAAGTAACCGACCAAGATATTGCGGAGGATAGGCTTATGGATAATCAGGAGAATCATCTTCAGGTCGCTGTTTTGATGGGCAGCAAATCGGATTGGGAAGTAATGCAAAATGCCGCCGATGTTCTTGAAGAATTCGGGGTGACATGCGAATGCAAAGTGCTTTCGGCACACCGTACTCCGGCGGCTCTGTCCGACTACATTGCTGAAGCGGAACGCCGAGGCTGTAAAGTCTTCATTGCAGCCGCGGGAGGCGCAGCCCATCTGGCTGGAGTTGTGGCGGCACAGACGCTAAAACCTGTGCTTGGGGTGCCGATGCAAAGTGGTTTGAACGGTTTGGATTCCCTGTTGTCGATGGTGCAAATGCCAGCCGGGATCCCCGTAGGCACACTAGCGATCGGCGCCGCAGGTGCAACCAATGCGGCATTACTTGCCGTTGCGATTTTGGCAACGGAAAATGCGGAGTTGACAGAAAAACTCGATGCGTACCGCAAAAAACGCGCTGAAAAAATCCTAGCGGAGACGCTGCCGCGACGAGGTCCGGCGGGTTTCAAGAAATCTTGACGTGCTCGCGTAGGTATCGGAACGTGAACGTACTGATGCATGGCAGACCCTTCTTTTGCGAAGATGCCGGCATCACGCGTGCGACGGAAAAGGGTTTATGCATTCGCTCGCTAGGGTGGAGCCCTAACGACGATTTCGTGTATGACCCGGCTGTCGATTCTTTCCCAAGCATCATCGAGCGGATTAAGAAACAGTGGAGACCCGACGTTGTCCTGTTCTGGGCGCCTGAAATGTATCCGCCCCCTTTCGATGTTGAGATGTCGGAGCTACCCACAGCTGCTCTCATATCAGACTGGAATGTGTATTACCCGGTATTGGCGAAAAACGCAGCACGATACGATACGGTCGTATCAGATAAAAGAGGCGCCGAAATCCTGACAAACGCCCTTTGGCATGCAGATTATGTATGCCCGCTTTATGCCCATAACCCGAGGATTCATAAACCCTACGGCATACCGAAGGATATCGACTTGGTGTTTGTCGGCAACCTAAATTTCGCTGCCCACCCGGTTCGCGCTCAGTTTCTGGAACGAATGGCTCGCCTTTCCCAAAGGTACCGAGTCGCGATCATATCAGGTGTGTATGGCGAAGATTATGGCAGACTCCTGAGCCGCGCACAGCTCGTATTCAACTACTCCCTTCGCGGAGAGCTCAATCTCCGCGTTTTTGAAACGATCGCATGCGGTGCCGTGCCCATGTTGGAAGAGAGCAATCAAGAAGCATGGGATTGGTTCACTCCTAACCGGGAAATCGTTGCTTACGATGAACAGAATTTCGAGCAACAAATTGAGTCTGCCTTAGGCGATCCTCAACGTTTGCAAAAGATGGCCGCTGAGGGCCGAGAACGACTGGCAGACCTTGCTGTGGAACGGCGATTGGCCTTGTTTGTCGATCACATATGGCAAAAAAGTCTAGGAGAACGGCGCTTTCGGGGACTTACTGAACACGAAAAGAAATATGAAACAGCGCGAATGTACGTCCACAGTACCACCCCATTCCATCGCGCGGCTGGGGAACTCATGGTAGCTGCTCTTCTCAAAGAACAACCTTGCCATCCGGGCTTGCTCACGCTCGCGGCTGTGTGCGCTTTACGACAATCTTCGAAGGATAACTTTCGAAACGCTTATTCCCATGTTCAACAAGCATACCGTCACGCCTCCAACTCGGCGCCGTATGCACTGAACGTCGCTACCATGGCGCAAATGGTGGGAGACATGGAAAACGCAGAGAGACATCTTCGGTATGTTTTGGAAAATACTTCCTGTGCGGGAGCAGATGACCTTATCGGCGAAGGGTCAGACCCGTTTTTTGTGAGATGGCTTCGTGCGCTTGCTGAGCAGAAAGTTTCTGCCTCCATGCTTCACGCCGAAGCGTTTATACGCTTGGGAGAAATTGCCCTCAAGAAAAACCGCTACGGGGAAGCAGTCCGCTTTCTCGAACAAGCGGAACGCCTTGACTCAGCCTCGACACGTTGGATCCTCCCCAAGTCCACCGCGTATTGGAATTTGGGGCAAAATATTAGTGCCATCGAACTCCTTCAGAACTCCTTGTGCCGCTTGCCCATGAATTTTGAAGTCCGGGAGCTTCTGTGCTCGTTATGGAGCGCCGTCGGAGCCGTGCGCGAGGCGAGAGCCCTGGCTGAGAACACCTTGACCCTCGCCCGCGCTTGTGTCGACCCACCCAAAAACCAGTAAAAAGAGCGCACAGAAATTGTGAGGACTATTTCTTACGCTTTTTATCTTGACCTTCGCGTTTTTTTGCAAGGTCTTCGTATTGTTTCACCCGTGACTGGAAGAATTTCTTCATAGCACGCATCTCGTCATTGAGCACAACTTTACGAGAGGTCGTCTGAATCTTCGGTTCGTTATTCCAGTTGCCGGAACGATCACGCAATACAGGAAGCCGCTTGTTTACAGGCGGCACTTTTACAGCCGCGGTGGGCTCTGCCGCATACCAATAGGCTACGCTGCTCATCTCGTTGCAAAGATGATTTCCGTGTCCATGTTCAATCGTCACTTTGATCGATTTTTCAAAACGCACGGGGTTATCGATATGGTGTACGTAACTGGTTTGATATCCGTGCGTATCCCCCTCAAAAATGGAGGAACCGTTACGCATGAAGGCGTTTCTCTGCATTCCCCATGCTTGATTCAGGTAATCTTCACTGCCTGTCCCATGCAAATCGGGCGGCCATTTGTAACCATCTACCCAAATCATGTCGTCACCTTCACCCCACCAGGAACCTTGGAAGTTGGTCACACTGATGTTACAGCCAATGTAGTGACCCCTGCCTTTGGTCTCGAGGATGACATAGTTATTCTTGTACGCCAGTTGTTCTTTGTTGACGATATTCGATTCGGGGATGTTGACAGGTATCTCATGTGCCCAACCCCCGAACGGATTCTCCCGACGAAACTCGGCATGAAAATACAGCTCGTCATCGCCCAAAGGATGGTCATACGTTTCAAAGTCAATATAAAAATACTGGCCATGAACCTCGTTGCTTTCGTTAATGAGCTCAATCACCGCACGTTCCCGGAAAGGCATTTGAACATAACAATTCAGGGCACACCCGCTGTTGAACCGATTGTTGTCAGCGGTTGACGCACTGAACAGAAACGACTGATACGAGTTGACAATGCTGTGACCCAAGCCAAAGAAATCACCCAACGGCACTAAAACGCTCGCATGCGGGGCATTGTCCCAGGTCATCCGCAACAAGCACTCACGATAGTGATGTCGCTGCGTCATCCAAATGTGCGTGATTCGGCCCGGCCCCTTAATGTCCGCCAGTACACGGGCTTCGCCGGGCTGAATTGCCCACCAGTCCGCATTTCGCCCGGTAACGTCAAAAGATGAACACCGCTTCACTTTTGCACTACGCCATTTTGTCAGTTCGTGATACATGGTTCCTCCTGCTTCTACTTGGTTTCTCTTTTTTGAACTTGATGTTACCTGTTTTTCTCTTTATCAGAAAGAGAGCCACAGAGACTCGACAAATACAACCGTTCTCAAAAAAAACGTAATTACATATAATGCTAACTTAACTAGTGTATAGGATTCGGTCGAACATTTCCAAATTGTGTTTCAGCACCCTCAGAAACGCACCGACAAAACGCCTCTTGGTCGTCCACAAAAACCTCTCAGGAAAACTTGACTTGATTTAGCCGCTGAAGTATACCAACACAATCAAGATAAAACCAGAAAAGGAAAGCAAAGAAAACGTTATGCAATGCCCTGAAGGCCCCTCTACCTCTTTTTCCTCAGGTTCCACTGAAACGGCGGCTCATTCGAGTGCGCTGCCTTCGATCAGTCCCAACTCTGTGCCAGGCGACAGCGCTGCCGCCACCTACGAAAACGAAGCTAAAGGGATTCGTATTTTTCCGGGCTTGTGGCGCCCTCATTATCCCTGGGAACACATCGCTTGGATCAGCCCCTCTTGGCCAAGTCAAGACTATATCTGGCTGGATTTTCCCGAAGCAATTTTCACCGACAAGGGATTGATTTTTCTGAGCCACATCAACCCACAAGTGAAATCCGAATATCATGACTTGCCTTCTGTGCCGTGGCAAACACAGGCAGATGGCATCTGTTTCGAACGCGAGCTGCCAAACGGCGTAAAGTTTGGCGGCAGTATCTCTCAAAAAAGTCCTAATCAAATAGAGTTGCGATTGACTCTTTTCAACGGCCTGAAGGAACCTTTGCGAGATATAACGCTTCAGACTTGCGCGTTTCTGCGTGCCATTCGAGAGTTCTCCGACTTCACCCGGGACAACAAGCTGGTTTTCATTAAAGACACCGGCTGGACACCCCTTTCTCAAGCCATGAATTTCCAAGAGATAGACGCTCCGTATCGTGTGGGTTGGCGGATACGCGGACGAAGATTGGCCGATCTCCCCATCATCTTAACACTCTCGAACCAAGAGGAACGGTTCTTTGCCTTCACCTGGGGGAAAAGTACGTTGTCAATGGTTGGCAATCCCAACCACCCCTGTGTTCATGCGGATCCTTGCTTCCCCGATTTGGAGCCGGGTCAAGAAGCCCAAATCCGAGGCGTCATCTGTTTTGTCGAGGGGAACGTTGAAGAATTTAACCCCAACGATTTACTGGGGGACATCTGATTTCTTCCAATCGGTTATCGAAAAACTGAAACAACCAGCAAACTGTTCCCGTTAGGTTTTTATCTTCAACTTTTTGATTTTCAAGCGGAAAGCTCGTATTATTCGGGGCGTTCTTTTTCAAGCGTTGACCCACGGAGCGTTTCAGTTCTATGCCTTTAGTAAAACCCTTTCAAGGTATTTGTTTCGATAAAGAGAAAGTTGGCTCTTACAGTCGGGTAATCACTCCCCCTTTTGACGTCATCTCGCCGACCATGCGCGAAGAATTAGCAAAACAAAGCTCTTACAATATGGTGCACCTTATTTTGCCGGAAGAATCCGATAGCAAGAACCGTTATGAAGTCGCAGCGGCGCGTTTCTCCGAATGGCTCAAATCCGGCGTTCTTCGGCAAGATCCACAAGAGTTCTACTATCTTATCGAGCAACATTTTAGAGGTATGGACAATCAGCCTCGTGTTCGACGGGGCATCATCGGGTTAGTCGAACTTCCCCCAGCGGGAGAAAAACGCCGGATTCTTGACCATGAAAGAACTTTTCCGCACAAGATCGAAGACCGGTTACGTTTGATGGAAGCCACTCGAGCGCAGCTGGAGATTGTTTTTTTGCTATATGAGGATAAAGAAAAAACGCTAACGCCGGTCTTCCAAAAAGCCTTATCCCATCCGCCAGACATCATGGCAGACACGGCTGACCGGGTCACACAAAAGGTCTGGCGGTTAAAACCCAGCGAGATCGTCTCTTCTTTCTTTCGAGAAAAAACGCTCTATATTGCTGACGGTCACCACCGTTTTCGGACTGCTGTGACGTACCGCGACCGTATTCGTGCGATGGAAAACCCACCGCAGAAACAAGAGTATGACTATGCCCTCGTTGCCTTAGTGGATTGTGACGACCCGGGCTTAGTGATATGGCCTACTCATCGTCTGCTGGACTTACCCCAAGACGTTACGGTCGATTCCTTTCTGAAGCGATTGAAAGAGTGTTTTCGCGTCGAGCCGCTGGACAGCAATTTGCCGGGTTTGGCACTGGTGGAACGATTAGAACAGGAAAACAGCTGCGCCATAGGGGTATCTGTCTATGGTCACGGCAATTACCTTTTAACGGTGAATCCCGCCGATGCAAAAACGTTCCTAGGGGAAGATTGTCCCGAGCTCTGGCACGAACTCGACGTCGCCGTACTTCACCGCGGTATCTTGGAACGGGTACTGGGGTTGCCCGTCGGATTTGAAATGATTTATGAACCGGATGCCCAAAAAGCGCTCGACACCGCAAGCCGCGGGGAAAAGACGGTCGCGTTCTTCTTGAGAGCGATACGTCCAGAGCAGGTGCGCGCGTGTGCAGATGCGGGCGTCTACATGCCGGAAAAAGCGACCTACTTCTTTCCCAAGATCCCTTCCGGCGCGGTAATCCACGCCCTTCACTGATCCGTGCGTAGCTGCGGCGCCATCCCCCAAATCAACATCTGGTCCGTGTAGTACGGACTGTTTTGTAGTTCTTCCAACGCGGCGATGAGATGCTGTTGCTGTGCGGGGTCGGACACGCCGCTTTGCTCGAGGGTCTGACGAATAAGTGATGCCCGTTGTTCCATAATGATGTCGCGCATTTCGGCACGGGTCCGCGCGACTTGTTTAATGATAGACTGACGTTCTTCCGAGGTTTGGGCTTCTCGCAAACGGTCGTACAAATCCCGCACCAGCTGCATATTCTCTTGAAGTTTTGATAGCCGCGCCTGTTCCGCAGGGTCGGTGGTGGTTTCAATTTGGGTTTGCAAGAAGTCTTGCACCCGAACACGGTCTTGCTCAATCCGTAGTTGAACCTCAGATGGCGCCTTTCTAGCCACGGGTCCTGAAACCGAACCACCGCCGGCGGTGTCCCGCTGCTTCGTTTCAGCCGAAGCCATTTCGGTGGGTTGTTCCACAGACGCCTGAACTGACGGAACAGCCGTGCTGGCTTGGGTTGCCGCCTGTCCCGGACGATCCGACAAAGCATCCAACTGTTTTTGTAATGCCGCAAAGTCGGACTCCATAAAACGAAGTCGTTCTGCGGCAAATTGTAGTTCCGCCGTCAGCCTTTCGTTTTCGCGAACAATCCCTTCTTTCTCCTCAGCCAATTGAACCAGCTTAGGGGCAAAATGGGCGCGCGCCACAAAGACTCCCGCGACGACACCCCAAAAAACTGACACCACAACGGTTATAAATGTTCTCATAGGAAATCCTTATTTTCGTCATTGGTCACGTGTTTCATAAGGCTACAGGGAACCTATTGCCCCGTGCAAGAAGATACAAGGGTAAATACCATAATAATAACGCCCGCCAAACCCGGTAGGTTTACTTCCCACCTTCATGCCGACAACGATAGTAATCCACGATAGAGGCTCGGCGAACGGCACTCACCCAACACCCCATTCGCCGCGCTGCTGATGTGGTGAGATGCACGAGTGGATTCCACCCCGTCCCTGTTTCCCTGAAACCTAGAGTCACGCAGTTCGGGAGAAACACATTTCACAATGTCCGGAATCGTTGTCACAACACCGTCATTAAGAGGAATGCCAACAGCCAGGACCTAACAATATTTCCTCAAATCCGAACAGATAACCCGTCTGCGCGCCAAGCTCCCTTGCGCTAAAAGGTTAAGAGGTTTTCATCGTCTCGTCAAAGTTTTCGCTCCTCCCAATGACAACGGTAGAGCTATCTGCGCCATAAAGACCGTTTCTGTCAGGGCGTGGTAGAAGCGCAAAATCTTGCGCCCCGCGTTGCGAAGGCAAAGATCCAGGTTACGCTGAGGTCACCGACGAAATTGGTTTCACGCCACTTTATCATTCATAATACGCGATGGTAGAACCAAGTAAGAACTCCAGAAAGGGCAGAGGACATGAGATCCCTAAAATTCGCACTTGTCTTTATCCTATTTTTCAGCACGCGCCTTGTTTCATCGGAAACCACGCCACCCATTGACCTCACCCGCGCCGTCATTTTGGCAGACGTACAGAAGTCACCAAAGGTGGTATCAACAGCAGTGCAGGTTCTTATCGAAGAGGTGGGAAAACGCACGGGCATTTCTCTACCTCTAGAAAAAAGATGGCCAGAGGATCGCCCTGTTATTGCGTTGGTGTGTGCCAAGAATCACCTACGGGGTAAGCGCGTTCCCGAGGCTATTCCCCACGATCCGGAGAGTTTTCGTATTTACACCGACCTCAACTCGAAGCAACGCCCCATTGTCTGGATTATTGGCGCAGATGGCCGAGGAGTCCTATTTGGAGTTGGGTATCTTCTACGTCAACTGGATTGGCGCCCGAACAACCTAATATTACACGCACCTATCCGTATGTTCACACGCCCGGCGTATCCCATACGGGGACATCAACTCGGATTTAGAGACGTTGCCAACTCGTACGACGCATGGGATGAGAAACAATACGAACAATACATCCGCGAACTTGCTTTTTGGGGTACAAACTGCATTGAAAACATTCCCACCCAAGGGGACGCATCGCCCGTTATGAAGCGCTCACGGGATGAAATGAACCGCGCTATCAGCGAAATCTGCGCCCGTTACGACTTGGACTATTGGGCATGGATTCCCGTGACAATAGACCTGAACGACCAAACGAAACGTGAAGAATGCCTGGAACAGAACAGACGGTTTTTTGAAATGACGCCTCGACTGGATCACGTGTTTGTACCGGGAGGAGACCCGGGCAATAATCCGCCAGAGCTCCTTTTACCGTTCTTAGAAGATTTGGCACCTATACTGCAAAAGTATCATCCCCACGCCCACATTTGGCTGTCGCTGCAAGGGTTCACGCCAGAAGAAGCCCACTCGGTTTACAGTTGGGTCTCAACAAAACAGCCGACCTGGTTTGGTGGGCTGGTTTCAGGACCATCCAGTCCGCCGATTCCGGAAGCCCGCGCCAATTTACCGGCGAAATATAAACATCGTCACTATCCTGACATAACCCACAACGTCCGTGCCCAATATCCCGTGTTTTGGTGGGACCCTGCCTTTGCATTCACACTAGGTCGGGAGGCGTCCAACCCACGTCCCGTGTTTTACGCCCTTATTCACAACCTATTTGCACCTTATACCGACGGCTTCTTGACTTACTCCGACGGTGCTCATGACGATGTCAATAAAGTAATCTGGAGTGCGCGGGGGTGGGATCCTTCCTTGGACGTCCGTCGCATTCTCATTGAATATGCGCGCGTATTTTGGGGAGAGAACGTTGCCGAACGAGCGGCAGACGGCATTCTCGCGTTGGAACGAAATTGGGAAGGACCCGCGGCGCAGAACGGCGGTATCGACGCCACGCTCGCTTTGTGGCGCGAGATGGAACAAACCGAACCGCAACTGGCGGACAACTGGCGCTGGCAACTGTGTCTCTTGCGGGCATACTACGACGCGTATGTTCGACATAGACTTATCCACGAAACGCAACTGGAAACCGAGGCAAACCAGTGTCTCCTGACCGCCGAAGAAAAAGGGTCTGGTGCCGCTATGGACGCAGCGCTGGCAGTGCTCTCCCGCGCAGAATCCGGATCCGTCTGCCCGGAATGGCGCGACCGGATACTGGCTCTGTGCGCCAAACTCTATGAGTCCATCGGGCTACAAACGAGCACGACCGAGTATCACGCTCTCAATCCCCAACGAGGCGCCATTTTGGATTTTCTCGATTTGCCCTTGAATAACCGCTGGTGGTTGGAAGACGAAATGGCAAAGGTGCGGACGATGTCTTCAGAAAAAGATAAAGTAGCCCGGTTACGCGAGATCGCCCTTTGGGAAAACCCTGTTCCGGGCGCAACCTACGACGATATTGGAAACGTTGCAAAGTCGCCGCATGTCGTGCCAGACCCGCCCCCCAGCCTGGCCATGCCTCTGGTCGAACCATCGACTACCGGATGCATGTGGTGGGATAATGGCAAACCGCGCTGCCGTCAGTCATGGGTAACCTATATGGATTGGCCAAGCGCTATGCGCTATACCGCCCTTGATCCCTCAAAGAAATATGTCATCCGTACAACGGGTTACGGGCAATGTCTGTTACGGATCGACGGAGAGCTTGTCACTCCAGTTAAGGACGGCAAAGGGATCGGTGAGATCAAAGAGTTTGTTGTACCGCAGGAATCATACCAAGACCGAGAAATCACGTTGACGTTCGATGTTCCCTATGAACCTGGGGTGAATTGGCGCTATACCAGTCGTCTAACGGAAGTCTGGCTCATTCCCCAACCCTAATATAGAGTCAAAGCAACCGTTTCAGGCTCGGGAAAGCCCGATACAAGCGCATGAGCCATGCCGAAGAAAATGTCAAGAATACCTCAGACTCTCGTCGGGCGATTGCTCGGTCGAGTCGGCGTGTATATTGCTCAAAGGGAACAGCCCCGGGAGACTCCCCAATAGTCGGCAACGCCACTTTCATAACGTGAATGCCTTGCGGACCCAATTCTGCGGCAAGGGCGTCCGCGGCTGCATTAACCGCCGCCTTTGATATGCTGTAAACAGTCTGCGACGGGTTGGTCTTATACCCTGCCAAAGAGGAAATCATGATGACGATTCCCTTGCGATGTCGGGCGAGACTCGGAGCCAACAAACGTGTCAGTTGGAGCATTCCTATCACATTCGTACGAACAAGGGAATCTATTTCTTCCAGTTCCGTCTCCAGAAACGGCTTCGAAGTGACATCGGCTGCATTGTGCAAAAGAATATCGACCTCGATACGTTCCCCGGCAAGCCGGTTTGCCAAATCTCTTAACGAAGAGGGGCTCCGCAAGTCGACAGGTATTGCCACAGCGCGAACCCCAAACGCGCTTGCGGCTTCTGCAACACTTTTCAGTTTCTCTTCAGAACGCGCTGTCAAGATTAGATCGTAGCCCTTTTGCGCAAAATGGAGCGCCAGCCTTTCTCCAAGTCCGCGGGAAGCGCCTGTTATCAAAACTATCCGGGATGAGTCAGCCATTGGTGATATCCTGTGAAGGTTTTTGGGCAGAAATGAGAAACTTTTTCGGCTTGTGACGAAAAAGAAGAGCAAGCGCCAAAACGAAGGGCGCCTTCAAAAGTCGCTGCCACAAAGGGAAAATAGAACGAACTACCTGTCGGGCTTCGAGATGAATCGAAGAGCACGAATACGTATAACCCATAGCCAACAAATGGACAAGCAATTCATCGGGATAAATAGCCGGCTCGTCTGGGCACGGCGCCACGCGAATGGGCGACCTGGGAGCCTGTGTCCACCGAACAAACAGGTTACGAGCATCCGGTTCTATGATGACTAACCGCCCTGACGGTCTCAGCACGCGATCCATTTCGCGCATGATGATGTCCCAGTCGCCTCCAAGGTGATGCAAGATATCCACACAGACAACTGTTTCAAACGCTGCTTCGGCGAATGGGAGCGCAGCACCTCGGGCGTCGGCTACGACTGTTTTCAAACCACGCGCGCTTGCCAAGCGCGCACAACCCCACGAAATGTCCACGCCAATAACCAGCGGGGCATCCAATGCGGCACCGATTGTACCATCACCACAGCCAAGGTCGAGCGTGCGTCCTTCAGGACGCACCACACGGTTGAGTCGTTGCAACGCATCGGGTGCATACTCATACAGCGTGCCCTGAGCCGCGAGATAATCAAACATTTTCGCTTGCGGATTCATGAAGTCTCACGTCGGCGCCCGGCTTTTTACCTATGTAAAGGAGTGCTTTGCCACGAAACCGCATCAAAAATGGACGAAAAACCTTTGGGAAAAGGTTGGACGCTATGAAAAAATTATGGTTGTACGGTGAAAGAACAAGGGTTTCCAACCCGTGACTTTCGAACAAGAAACACAGACTGGAAGGGGTGAAAGGCCTCTTATGCGTCACATCGTCCCAGAAATGAAATTTATATTTCAGTACATTTGGTGTCGTAATGAAGACGAGTCCGGACGGCGCTAACACGCGGCGGATCTCCGAGGCGATATGTGTGGAATTACCAAGGTGCTCGATTGTACTGGTCATCACGACGAGGTCAAAAGAGTTATCCGCAACGGGAAACGAGCCTTTTTCCATGTCGGCAAGAATGAAATCAATCCCCTGTCGGCGCATATCCGTTGCAAAGTGGGCGTCGAAATCCAACGCCACACGTTGTCGTATCGATGCCGACTTATACGACAAGAACCAGGCATTCCACGCGCCACAATCCAAAATCCTTATGCCGGTTCTATTAGGGAAGTACTCATCCAGAATATATTTCAGTGACCATATGTGATGAGATGATTGCCCCAAGGCCTTTGCCTTGTTAGTAAGTAACCGAATGAAATAGCGTTGAACTAAATTGGGTTGCTGCAGACAACACCGCTCGTAATTTCGCGCGTACTGCAATGACGCCTCTCCTTTGATCTTGTGGTATTCTACCGTATGAACGTCAGGAAGGCGAACCCAGAATGCAAAACATGGTAACAACAGGACACAGAATATAAAAAGTGACAACGGTCAAGCAGCACGTATAATCAAGCCAAGTACTGTGGATATGCCGAAAAAGAAAAACAAAGAAAACAAGTTTGTCAATACTCCGACGGATGTGATTCTGGAAAGCATCTCTGATGGAGTATTTACCATCGACCTCGATTGGCAGGTGACTTCTTTTAATAGAGCCGCAGAGGCAATTACAGGAGTGCCTCGTGAAGAAGCCATCGGCAGGCTGTGCTCCGAGGTGTTCCGTTCCAGTCTATGCGGCGAAGACTGCGCCCTGCATCGGACATTACAGACGGGTAAGCCCGTGATAGGAAAATCGGCTTATATTATTGATGCCACGGGCAACCGCATCCCCATTAGCTTGTCCACGGGCGTGTTACGCGATGCGCAAGGAAAAGTCATTGGAGGGGTTGAAACCTTTCGGGACCTGTCGGACGTGGAAGCCTTGCGCAAGGAACTACAGGGGCGATATCACCTCGGCGATCTCACCAGCCGCAGTCCACTCATGCAGCGCATTTTCGAAGTCCTGCCGGCTATCGCCGCAAGCCCCAGTACCGTGTTGCTTGTGGGCGAAACCGGCACCGGAAAAGAACTGGTGGCGCGTACCCTGCACGCACTGAGCCCGCGGTCCCAAGGTCCCTTTATCGCGGTAAACTGCGCCGCTTTGCCTGATACCCTCTTGGAATCGGAACTTTTTGGTTACAAAGCAGGAGCTTTCACGGGCGCGGCAAAAGACAAGCCGGGACGCTTTGCACTGGCGCGTGGCGGCACAATATTTCTGGACGAAATCGGCGATGTTTCCCCCTCGCTTCAAGCGAAACTCTTGAGAGTGCTCCAAGAACGCACCTACGAACCCCTGGGGGCAACCCGCACCGAGTCCACCGACGCCCGAATCATCACGGCAACTAATAAGGATCTTTTGGAAAAAGTGCATGAGGGTGAATTTCGCGAGGATTTGTATTACCGCATAAACGTAGTCCGAATAGAACTACCACCTCTACGCAAACGAAAAGAAGATATCCCCATGCTGGTGGAGGAGTTTCTGAAACGATTCAACCGTATCCATAACAAGACGATCGAAGGCATCTCGGGGGAAGCCCTCTCTCTCCTTATGGCATACGATTGGCCAGGTAACATCCGACAATTGGAAAATGTCATCGAACGGGCTTTTGTGGTATGTCAAAGCCGGAACATATCCTTGGAACACCTACCACCGGAACTAACCGAAGGCAAAATTCCGCAGACCACTACGGGGGGAGTGCGCGAAGCGCGCAAAGCGCTGGACGCCCAAATGATCCAGATGGCGCTGGAAAAATGCGGAAATAACAAGGCTGCAGCGGCACGGGCACTGGGCATACACAAAACGACGTTGTTCCGAAAAATCAAGCAACTCGGCATATCGACCACTAACAAAAAGAAAACATCCACGCGGCCGCTTAGACAAAAGCAAGGGTAAACAAAATGCGGCATGACCTGTGTTCCGAGTTCGAACGTGAGATGTGGCACACAAGTTCACGAACCTTTGGCACTGCATCGAGGAGGCAGACCAGGCTCATACGCTCGATTGTCATTGCGAGGAGCGAGTCCCCGAAGCGACGAAGCAATCCCCTCGTCTCTCGAAGGGGCACAACGTGTTTCGCCCTATCCCGTTTCCGGGTTTCTCCCCTGATACCCGAGGAGATTGCCACGTCGTGCCTGTCGGCACTCCTCGCCATGACAGGCGGCGGGTAATATGGCTTAGCACGGAAAAACGAGTAATCCTGAAAGATCGGTTTGGAAATGACTCAAATGAACTTCACGGTTGCAAGCGTCGGTAGTTCTCCCTCAATGACTTTAACAGAAAATGCCTAAGTTACTGGACTTATACAGAAACTTGAGAGTAACCCCAGAAAAGGATGATAATGGAAAGAAAATAGTTGAGCGGGGGCATAAGAAAAATCCCATCTCGAAAAGCGTTTTGGATGCCCTTCGCTCCCAAACCGATTGGAGGAGGATTTGACTATGGACCAAGCAACGACACGGCTTCCGTTAATCGGCGAAAAGGCGCCGGCATTTGTGGCAGAGACCACGCAGGGAACCATTCGATTCCCCGATGATTACAAAGGCAAATGGGTGATTTTCTTTTCGCATCCAGCGGATTTTACGCCTGTCTGCACGACCGAGTTCATGACGTTCGCTGCGATGCAGCCCGAATTCGAAAAACTCAATTGCGCGCTGGTGGGTCTGTCGATTGACAGCACGTACAGCCATATCGCCTGGCTGCGCACGATCCGGGAAAAGATTGAGTTTAACGGCATGAAAAATATCGAAGTGACATTTCCGGTCATCAGTGATTTGACCATGGAAGTCGCAAAAGCGTACGGCATGCTACAGCCTGCGGCGAGTTCAACCCAAGCTGTTCGTGCTGTGTTCATCATCGACCCCCAATCTGTGATTCGCTCCATCCTGTACTATCCGCTTAGTAATGGACGTAACATAGAAGAAATCAAGCGCCTTGTGATAGCCATGCAGACGTCGGATAAACACCACATTGCGACACCGGCAAATTGGCAACCCGGAGATGATGTTATCGTACCTCCGCCTGGTTCGTGCGGGACGGCAAAGGAGCGGGTGGAGAAACCAGCAGAAGGGACAAGAGTCCTCGACTGGTTCATGGTCTTTAAGAAATGCCCTAAATAATAAGGGCAATTTTAGACAAGCTGCGGTTCCAAACAGTATCCGTTGGGTCGCGAGGGTTTTTGGGGTCGGCGACCCATGAATAGTTTTTTGGACAGTGTAATGGTTCTTGTCCGATTTTTGGCGAAGTACTATCGCAACCTGAGATGATGGAGAAATGGAGGATGAACGTATCGTATCGTCCTATCGGCGTGATACGCACCCCGCACCATTCACCGGAAACCACGCCAATTCAGCCGGTGTATGCCCAAGATTACGAAGGGCAAGTGGAGGTTTTTCCCGAGTTCGAGGACGGTCTGAAAGATATTGAAGGATTTTCTCACATTTATCTCATCTATCATCTCCATCGCGCAGAACCGCCACGATTGATAGTGAAGCCTTTTTTGCAGGATGTAGAAAGAGGCATTTTCGCAACGCGCGCCCCCTGCCGACCTAACCCGATAGGTTTAAGTATTGTGCACCTTGTTCGGCGAGAAGGCGGCGTCCTTCATGTCAGGGGAGTAGATATCCTTGATGGGACTCCCTTGTTGGATATCAAACCCTATACCACGCGGTTTGACTGTATTCAGACACTTCGAAACGGTTGGCAAGATGATGTGGATGACGCCACCGCAGAACAACGTGGACGGCGAAAGAAAATGGAGGGGGCGCGTGAAACATCGGAATAATGCAATGCGCGGTGCATTGTTAAGAGCAAAAACGGGACAAAAGTCGGTGGAAGTTCGGAACGCTGTGTAATCTCATGACTACCAACTCGATTACCATTTTGATGGACAATCGTGCCGAGCCACCGTTCCAGGCGGAACACGGTTTTTCGCTATGGATAGAGTACGACGGCTGCCACATCCTTTTTGATACCGGCCAGACGAACGGTTTCATGGAGAATGCGGCACGTTTGGGAATTGATGTAACACAAGCCGACTACATCATCCTTAGCCATGGCCATTACGACCATACGGGAGGACTGCCACACGTTTTACCCTTGGCGAAGCAGGCGGTTGTAGTCTGTCATCCCGGCGTGTTTGTTGACCGCTACAGCATACGGGAGGGAGAAACGAAATATATCGGGATGCCTCCCGAATCGCGACGCATGCTGCGGGAATTGGATGAGAAAAGATTGCGATTCGTGACTATGCCGACGGCACTGAGCGCCAAGATTTTTTTAACGGGATACGTCCCGCGCAAAACGGACTACGAGGATACGGGAGGCCCCTTTTATCTCACACCTGATGGGGCTTCCCCAGACCCTTTGGACGACGACCTGACCCTGTGGCTATCGACCGACCGGGGAATTATCCTCCTCGCAGGATGTTCCCATGCCGGGATAATAAATCAATGCTACTTCGTGCGAAAACAAGAAAAATCGGAAAAATTTCGGATCCTCGTCGGAGGGTACCACTTGATGAACGCCGATGAGAAACGACTCAACCAAACGATCAACGCATTGCGAGAACTTGCTCCGGAACAGGTCGTCGCCTGCCACTGCACCGGAGAAGAAGCCACGACAAGGTTACAACACGAATTAGGCGCCATGATGGCTCTAGGCGCCGTCGGTCGGCGTTTCCTCATTTGAAGGCAACTCGCAGCGTCAGGATTTTCTTCTTGCCCAACCGAACCGCAATAGAGCGTCCTGCCACCGCCAAACGCGACTCTGTTTTCTCTTCCAACGATACAATTTCTGCAGAACGGACAAGCTCCGAGAAGGTTAATTCCGCCTCCTCACGCCGACTGGAAGGATTAAACAGGCGAATTATAAGTTCTTCGCCTTCGTCGGACTTGTACAACCCCGAAAGTTGAACATTCTCACCCTTCAGTTCCATGAAACCGTAACGTTGGGGTAGTTTTCCTTCGTGCATGCCTGTTTGAGCGGGTAACACAGGAACGGTCAGACGGTCGGCGACGTTTAGGACTTCACCTTCGTCCCACGCTCCCTTGTGAGGGTAAATGAAATAGCGAAACTCGTGTTCGCCCAACGCTTGCGAGCTCTTCATCTCAGGGTGGGAATCCCAGCGTTTACTCACCGTGGTGAGCGCTACCTCGTAAGCGCGCAGCAGGGTGAGCGCAATTGCCCGTTCCTCCCCTTGGGTCACCTCGTATTCACGCAACCCATCATTGATCACGGCCAGCCCCTTCTTTCCATTACTCACATCAACAAACCGCTGCATGGGAAACGTAACACTTGCGCAACCGTGCCAGGGGCTATCCTGCCGGAAGACAATCGGACGCTCCACGACGTCAAATGCCGTCTCCACGTGACAGACCTCTGCTTTGGAACGCGTTGGGAAAAACACCCGCAAACGATGGCATTCCGATGGATTCACAAATCGGGTTTCGATTTCCACAGCAGGCGAATGTTTCCGCAAGGTCACCCACGACGTAATCACCAAATCTCGCAAGGTATCCGACCGCTTTGCGGCATTTCCAATCCCATCGCGGCGTTGCGAGGGATTGCCGTCGTTCTCTTCGAGCCCCGCAGGTATGCGCATGTGATAAACGATACGAAACCGAGCCAGTAACGCCCCATTCTCCTCACACGAAATTTCTACTGGGAAGCCCACACTGCTGACAACCCGGTCGCACGCCGGGGAAAGATGCATCCACGCCATGCCGGCTTCGCCATCGTCTTCAAAATAATGCAAGTTTTCGTAAACGGTGCCCGTTGCTTTGTGCGTAACGTTTAAGGTCCCGTTTGGATTAATGTCCACTCGGACATAGCCATTTTCCATTGTGTAACGTCCAGTGACCAGACTCCCGTGGGCAAAACCTGCGCGTTCGTCTACGATAAAAGTGGCATACCCCAAGGCAGGAACGTGGGCAGCCTCCAAATGAACCGTGAAGCGTTCCAAATCCATCATGGCTTTGGCGTCTTTGGGATGCGCCATGATGGCATGACTCGGTCGGCGGGACACAAACTGAGTAGGCGCCGGTTTGTGGCTATCAATCGGACGAAGACTGAACTCGCGCAGATTTCTAGTTTTGGGAATGTCGACAACCGCGGTGACAACTTCCGTGCGAGGGTAGGGCGTTGGATTAAACACGGTAATCAGGACATCTTGAGGCGTCACATTGGAATTGTCAATGGTACGTTGAATGGCTTGCAAACTGCGCTGTTTCACGCCCAGCGAAATATTTCTAACCTGCCGAAGACGGTAAATCATGTCGTGTTCAATGTCGTCCACGCCGCTTCCGGCGATGCTGTCATGGGCGTGACATTTCAACAAGGTTTTCCAAGCCATGTCGAGCAAAGCGGTTGGGTATTCAGCACCCTGTACCCATGCCAAAGCGGCAAACGGCTCGGTAGATCGCTGAAGATCGTTTTCTACCAACGCGTTAAGACGTTTCATTCTTGTTCTGCTGGACAGCACGTCGCTGTATAGGTGCATGATGAGAGGCATGGGCTTCGGGGTGCGGCGTTCCCCTTTGAGAACCGGCAAGTCTTTTACAGATTTTTGAACCTTTTCGATATACGTGGGAAGATTGCTGTGAAACACCCGATCACCATCAAGCGATTCACGTACCGCAGCGAGGATTTCTATTTCGCGCTCATCAGCGACGCTACTGTCATGCCCCATCATAAAAGCCAGATGCTTGGTGGTGGCAACTTCTGTTTCCATATCCCGAAGCTTTTTTGCAGCCTCTGCCGCCCGTGAAATGTCGTAGTTCTCTACAGGATCGAGCAAATTGTAATGGTTTAGACCGAACTCCGGAGTACACAAGCGGAAAGGACAGCCCCCTTGTTCCCAAGCATACGACCTTTGGTCTATCGTGGTCCCGTATACAACGGGCCTGTATACAAAGAAATAATAATTGTATCTTGCGAACGAGCTCATTTGAGACGCCAAAATGCGAGTCCCGTCCGCCCCTTCAAACCAGAACTCGTTGGGTACTTCCTCATGCGACACCCCATGGTAAAACAACATGGCGTCAATACCGAACCCCGCGTATATCTGCGGCATTTGAGAATTTTGCCCGTAGGAGAATGGCGTGTAACCCACCTTCATCACCTTACCGAAGGACTTGGCAACCTTGTGACCGTATAGGAGGTTCCGCACAAGCGATTCTCCGTTAACACAAAAGCATTCGGGGGCTGTGTACCAGGGACCGACGAAGAGACGACCGTGGGTCACATGCTCTACAACACGCGTGCGGTTTTCAGGCCGGACTTCGAGATAATCCTCCAACGGGACGGTTTGAGAATCGAGCAAAAAGGCGGCATATTCGGGGCGCTTATCCAAAATATCAAGCAACTTGTCCATCATTTCGACAAGTTGCATTCTGGTCTCTTGGAAATTATAAAGCCACTCACGATCCCAATGCGTATTGGAGATGACATGGATTTCGTAGTTTTTTGCCATACCGTAATTCCTTTATCGTGAAATTGAAAAACATAGGTTGCGCAGATTCGCACCAAAGGTAGAGTGTATCAGATCCGCAACGCCGCGAGGAAAGTCAGGTTACTGACGAGGAGGACGCTGCCGCCGTTGTTGGAGCAACCATTTAATGTGCTTTTCCTCGCCATAGGCTTTGTCCCAGGAATTATGGCCGGTGTCTTCGAACTCCGTGTACTGAATGTTTCCGCCGGCGTCCCGCACGGCTTTCACCATTTTTCGGGACTCCTCCGGAGATACAACATCGTCGCTAGCGCCGTGGAATGCCCAAATAGGTAGTGTCGCCAATGACGACGCGTCTTTTTCTCTACCTCCACCGCAAATCGGCATGAGCGCTGCGAATTTTTCCGCGTGCTCGGCACCATACATCCAGCAGGCGTAACCGCCCATTGAAAGACCCGTTAGATACACCCGGTCGGGATCAATGTTGTATTCGCGCAGCGTTTTTTCCAAAGTTTGCTCGACATCTTTTCGGGCGCCATCCCACCACATCCGCTCCGGACATTGCGGCATGAGTACGAGACAGGGAAACCAGTCGGCATGTTTTCGTATTGCCCTGCCAATGCCCACTTCTGTCTGTTGGAGACCGTCGTTGCCTCGTTCCCCGGCTCCGTGCAGGAAGAGAATCAGGGGCCATTTCTTTTCGGGGTCATACTGTCTGGGTACATAGACGACATAGCGCCGTTCGGTTCCGTCAATTTCGATCCGTTTGTTAATGAAACCTGTTGCGATCCCCGCACGTTCCGCTGCCATACTGGTAACCCTTCTCGTGACACAACCTTGTAAAATCATCGGCAGACACATTAGCCCTATTACTATCCCATAGTAAGGGATGCATGCCCGCTTGCCATACGATACACCTGTTTTGCTCTTCATGCTTTACACGTCCCCACTGCCTATAGCAACCTCGGTTTCAAGAACGCGCCTCAACTCCTCAGGCAACGTCGTCGCCCGTTTTTTCTCCGTATCGACCACGACATGGACAGTTCGCACGCGACATGCCAGCGTATTTGATGGTGTATATATCTCATAGGAAATCGAAAAGGATCGGCTTCGAACCTCATCAACCCTGAGACGTACCGTCGCCAAGTCGCCCACCCATAAGGGGTTTTTGTAGTCGGCTTCAGCGTGAACAACCGGTATGAGGAATTTTTCTTGACGAAAGATTCTTCCGGCACCAAAACCTTTCGATTCCAGAAAGGCTTCGTAGGCATCATGTGCTAACGTGAAATATCTGCCAAAAAACAAAACGCCGGCTGCGTCCGCGTCATGGATACGTACAGGTGCTTGGTAAATAAACATATTTATCTCTATTACTTACTTTAGAAATTCCCAAAAGTTGTCTCCGAATAACTTCTGCACGTCCCGACGAATATCTGCTTCGGTCAACTTCCAACCCGCTGTGACCAGATCGGTGTATTTGTCTGTCAGCACTTTTGCGAGGATCACCCGGGAATGCTCCCATTTGTAGATCACTTGTTCGAGGACACGGGCATCGGAATGTTGAGGAATGAAACTCAACCCCAATAGCTCAAAACGCATCCGGCTCATTTCTTCTATGAGACTCGGATTGTTCAAGAACCACCAACAGCCAAACACCATCAAGTTGCGAAACTTGCGCGCAACGACGCAGAGTTCATGCTGGTTCTCTCGAGACAACATGGTGACCATGAACCGATTAGACGGAAACTTAGCGCAAAGACGTTCCACCGAACGGACATTGGCAAAGCCCAAGCCGTCACCGGCAAGTCTCAAATTGGGGTTGATCGCTCGCTGCACCCCAATCATCATGGCGAACGGCAAGTTACGGTCGCGCGCTACCGGCAAGACACATTGCTCCAACAACGTCGCCGTCGGCGATTCTTCAGGATATGTAAACGTCGGAGGCAAAGACACCGCCATGTACAAGGCTTTTGTCCGGAAAAGCCAATCCACAAGAAAACGACGCACCTCTTCCAAAGATTTTTTTGACAGGAGGGCGTCGGTCTCATAGCCCCAAGATTTTAGTAAACCGCAGGTGACTTTCCAGTTGAGAAGAAGCGGATCGATTCGAAGTGCCGCCAGGAATCGCGGGTCGGGCTGATAATGATCCAACCACACCTTTCTTTCCGTTTCGTCAAAGGGATCATTTGTCATGACCACCGATTTCAAGTTCGCCTGCTTAAAAACTGCGTTTACTTGGTCATCAACGGGGACATCTTTGAAAAAGGCGCGTATCGATTCGAGGTCCCGAGACGCCACAGGCGCGCCCAGTTTCGATAATGCCGTGACGACCCCTCGAGCTGCTTCACTGACAGGAGAACGCTCGACAAACAACGTCTTCCAGATGAACGCGGCTTGGTCGCTTTTCTCCATTGTCCAAAATTGCTCATAAGGAAGACTACTCGCACGGAGCGCTTCCGCAACCAGGTAGTGATACGTCAGTAATTCATCCACACCGTACAACAACATATCACCGAAAACTGGTGAAAACAGATGCGTGTGGATATCCGTGACAGGGGTTTCTGCAACAAGGCGTGCCACCGTGTCACGCAACGCCGAAATGTTATGACGGCTGAATTCCAAAGTTGATGCTGGTTCGCTCATAAAATACCCTTTTCTAGGCAGGTCTGGACGACTTGCAATCATGACGGTTTACCATTGAACAGCCTTCCGAGTCAAACAAGACACCACCCGTACTGTCGAACCACGATAAAAATGTCCCTTGATTCTGCCCGAAAGAAATGATTTGGGTGTTACAAGAGACACCTCATCCAACAACTGTCACCAAGCCCTTAGGCAGGTTCCCAGCCTGGCATTTCAATTGCTAATTCAGCGTGTAGTCTTCAGGACGCTGGTCAGGACATTTGGAAATATGGGTAATCGACAGCGAAGACCGTGGTGCCTCTGCCGCACTTGTGTACGGCGCAGACCTCGGTGGGAAACGAATGGGCGCCCTCTACATCCCCCGTACACGGGGGAAAATAGGCTCCCCCTCCCCCGCGCGCGGGGATGGTTGCGGAGAAGCTGCACACCCACACCCTAGTCCCCTTGCCCACACACGTCGGGTCGAAGACCAGGTCGCTCAGGTCGGTGGAGTCCGTTTTCTTTTTTCGTGCCATAGAGGCTTACCTCTTCATCTCGTTGTGCGCTCGTTTTTTAGGCTAACACGATCTTTTGTTCGGCTGGGTCGAACCGCGCGACTTTACCCTCGCGATACGCCCACATCGCCATAATGAGAGCTGTCTGCGTACGATACGCAAGATCGACGGGGCTGAAGGTCTCCTTATTCCTTTCCCGACAACATGTAATGAAATACCGGAAAAAGTGGATCATGTCTTCATCCCGTTCGATGGGGAACCGTTGCTCTTTTTTCTCGGAGGTACGATTCGGCACAAAAACAATCTCTTTCCCCTGGACAAACAGCGTGCCATCCCAGCCACGTATCACCGGTGTACGTTCATTGGAACCGCGCCGATCGGTGTTCGTGAAATCGTTGCCTTGGGTACCCATGATAGTAATGTTAAAACGCTCCGGATAGTCTGCCAAGACGTTGAAGGTGTCCGGCACTTCACGTTCTTCGTATCTAAACTTCCCGCCTGTCGCCACAACGAGTGACGGAAACTGGGCATCTAGGATATGAACGACCGGCGTCAACGTGTGAGGGTACAAATCAGTGACCGGCCCCCCGGCGTAATCTTCATACATACGCCATCTGAAGAATCGGCTGACATCGAACGGGCGTTTCGGGGCATCTCCCAAAAATGCTTCCCAGTTTAAGTCCGGACCCGGCTGCGCATTTGGATCATCGATGGGCATACCGCGCTCTCCCCAATCCCCCACACGAAAATAGCCACATTCGGCATGGATAGGTTGTCCGATCAGACCTTCTTTTACCAACTGGCGCATCTGGTGCCACGCACTGTCCGACATTCCTTGCGTGCCCAACTGAAACACACGGCCGGATTCGCGAACGACTTGTGCCACTTCCTTCGCCAGATCAAACTGCCGCCAATACGTCATGGGCTTTTCGCAAAAAACATCCTTGCCGGCACGAACCGCATCCAACGTCTGATAGCCGTGGTGATGATCGGGAGTAGCGATGAACACCACGTCTACCCGAGGGTCGGTAAGTAACTCCCGGTGATCCATATAAGGTTTCGCCCCGTATGCCTCCGCTGCCCGCACTAATCGAGGACGATAGATATCACACACGGCAACGATCTCGACGCTCTTTTCATTTGTGCGCAGCCAATCCAAGGCTTTTAAGTGCCCGTTGCCTCGCGAGCCGCAACCAATGACAGCCACTCCCAGCCGTTCGTTTGCGGCAGGGGTTTGACCATAGGCGCGACGCGACAAGGTGCCCACACCAAGAGACATGCCAGCAACCAGCGCGTGCCGCATAAAATCCCGGCGACTAACGGAAAATAACGCCTTTTTCTTTGCACTCTTCATTGCTCCGCCCTTTCTTCGTATCCAGTTTGAAATGGATTTCACTTTTGTTCACCACCGTATTTCAACCACCGTTGGTAGACACGTTCGATTTCCGCTTTGTCCACCGCACCATCCCACGCCGCTATCCCGTACCGCAACACGAGGGGCGTGTTCAGAACGTACGGTTCCTTCCAGAGATTGAGAGTCGCCGAGAGATAGGCAAATGGCTTTGCCATCGTGAACCATATTGCTGGGGAACGTAGGTTTGTGGGAGAGCTGAAGCCTGCAATCGTCACTGCTCCCCTGTCGGATTTGACTTGGTAGGCACACCACGCCGCCCGCACGAGACGCTCATCTCCACGCACGAGTTCACCCGTATCGTCTGCCGCATTGATAAAATTACCCACTTCCTCAAGGTCTTCTGCAAAGCGCAACCCCAAACCGAAATAATGGGAACCGGACAGCGTGACTTTTTCTCTGCCTTCCGGTAGCGAAAACGCCGATTCCCAACTGAGCAAGGTACACGTCGTCGAGCCACTCTCCAGTAGGCGGATGGTGCGCTGTTCTTTCAGCAAGACCTCCTCGGAATCGGGTTTCAGCCAGTCAATCTGTTGGACAAACGCAGCGAGACACGGCGCAGTTTTATCCGGCAGAGACGATATCCCGCGGTTCACTTGTCTTCCTGGCGACACCGCCTCCTGCCAGAAGTCAACCTGGTCCACAGCCACGGCATACATCAACCCATGATGATGAAGGTGATCCGGTGCGGCATCTCGCAAGACGTTCTTGCCGCCGGGTGTAAATAATGCGGCGATGTAGGGTTTGAAAGGTACCTGTGCGTAACGATATTCCACAATGGGGGTAGAGTCACAACCTATTTGCACCTGGGCATCGGTTATTTTTACGGCAACGTCGGCGTGTATTTCCCACCCAACGTACAGGGAAAAAATAAGCAGACCCCAAACTAGAATTCGCATACGGAAGTACCCATTGTCTTTTGACAACATAGTGAGACGTCCTCCACTTCAATAATTCTAACGATAGAATAGACGGTCTGAAGATTCAACTCGTCGGAAATATCACCGGGCAGTTTTACGTGTTGAAAATGCCGGGAAAACCTGAAGAATATCTCCCACGATTTTCTAAAATCCTACTTGCGGAATTCGTACGGCTGTGATACGGTAAGGAATGGCAAAAGGGGTACGAAGCCTAGGTGGATCACATGTCTGACTATTTTGAGATTCGAGTGGAGCCCGACTGGCAGGGTCTGTTACATTCCATTCAGCGAACAAAGCCTGCCGAACGGGTGCACTTCGTTGAGCTCTTTCTCGATGCAGAAGTGCAAGACACCCTTTGCGACCGGTTCGGTCTGCTTTCCGGGTTATCCCCTGCCGATCCCGCATTCTCGCTAAAAAAAGAGGTGAGACTTCAATCGTTCTTAGGATATGACTACGTTCGGTGCAAAATAGACCCCTTTGAGTTACCTCTAAATCGCCAACGCGTGGAAGACACGGCAGCCTTGAAGCGAACCTCTGGACGAGACTTCGTAGACGAAACACAAGGTCCCATTACCAACTGGGAAGAGTTCGAACAGTACCCCTGGCCAGACCCGAGGGGCTTTACAACAAACACACTGGAGTGGTACGAGGAGAATTTGCCGGACACCATGTGTATCATCGGAAGCGGGTTTGGCCATTTTGCCGAATACCTTACTTGGCTCATGGGATACACAACATTTTGTAACGCGCTTTTGGAACAGCGCGATTTGGTATCCGCCATTTATGAAAAAATTCGCGCGATCTGCGTGACGTCTCTCGAACTCATCACACAGTTTTCCCGCGTAAAGGCTGTCTGGGCAAGCGACGACATGGGGTTTCGCGGAGGATTGCTTATGAGCCCCGCGGACATGCGGGAGTTTGTCTTGAGGGGGCACAAAGAACTGGCGGAACTTGCCCATAACAAGGGACTCCCGTATCTTCTTCACTCTTGTGGAAATCTATCTCTCATCATGGATGAGCTCTTGGACTTCGTGAAAATTGACGCGAAACATTCCTTTGAAGATACCATCGAAAAAGTCACCGACGTGAAACATACTTACGGACAACGCATCGCGCTTCTCGGGGGAATTGATGTGGATTTTTTATGTCGCGCGACACCGGACGAGGTACGGAAACGAGTTCGGTATACATTGGACATCTGCATGCCGGGCGGAGGATATTGTCTAGGGACTGGAAACAGCGTCGCCAACTATATTCCTCTTGAGAATTACCTTGTGATGCTAGACGAGGGTAGGCGCTACTGCATGTAACAATGGGAGAAAACAAAATGGATCAGCGATTTACCTTGTCAACCTATTTAATTCGCAGAAAGGTCTTTAAACTTTTCGGGGGTGCGTTTCATGTTTTCGATGATTCGGGACAACTTATCCTTTATGCCCAAATGAAGGCATTCAAACTGAAAGAGGACATCCGACTTTTCACGGGGGAAGACATGCAAACGGAAGTTCTAAAAATCGCCGCAAGACAGATCATTGATTTCGCCGCGAGTTACGATGTCATTGATTCAGAAACAGGAGAAAAAGTGGGCGCGCTACGGAGAAAAGGTTTCAAATCCATTCTGAGAGACGAGTGGATTATTTGCGGTCCGGACGACAATCCATTCGGCGTCATCAGAGAGGACACCCTGGCGTTGGCGCTCATTCGCCGTTTCTTGACCAACCTGGTTCCTCAAAGCTTCACGGTTTTCGTCGATGACAACCCCGTATGTTATCTTCGCCAGAATTTCAATCCCTTTGTGCTGAAACTTAAGGTGGATTTCTCGCCGGACACCGAGGGGCTCTTGGACCGCCGCCTGGGATTGGCAGCCGCCACACTTCTTTGTGCCATTGAAGGCAGACAGGGGTGACTTTGCATAGGTTTACAAACCTTTGGCAGTGCAACGAGAAGCTAGACGAGCGCCTATACGCCCGGTTGTCATTGCGAGGAGAAAGTCCCCGAAGCGACGAAGCAATCCCCTCAACCGCGCAGCGCAAGAGAACCTCAGGCAACACAGAGTCCGGAGCATCTCCGAATTTCCAAGGGGATTGCCACGTCGTGCCTGACGGCACTCCTCGCAATGACAGGGGTCAGGCAATACCGCAATAGGACGATGTGGTGCGGAAAAGCAAGTAATTCCAAATACTCAAGAGGTTCCTAAACGGCTCCATCATACTTATGGGTGCCATGCGGCGATGCCTTTCCCTTAAGAATCTTCATGGACACTGCCCTCTTCAATTCCTCATCCAACATAACAAAAAATGCCAAAGGTACCGGACGAATACAAACTTTAGACAATCGAAGCCTCTAAACGGTAAAATACTAGAGAGCGTCTCCGTTCTGTTCAGCCCGCGCCTATGCGGAGGGTTAGGATAATTGGTAATCCACCGGTCTTGAAAACCGGCGCCTTCGGGCTTGGGGGTTCGAGTCCCCCACCCTCCGCCATACAACAAAAAGTAGAGACATTGCTTGGTCTTTTTTGAAAGGCGCCGTAGCTAGACGCAATTGCGCCGAGTTTTCGCGCCAAACTACTGACTGCTATTTCCCTCCGAGACATTCCTTCATGATTTGTGTGAACAGAGGCACGCATTTGGGTAATGATCCGTGATATGATTGACGGTAAGAACGCGTTCAACGCTGGGGAGAATTAAGGATGCAAACGCTACAAGACCTAATGAGCGGAATGTTGGAACGGAATGCATCAGACCTACATCTCAAAACAGGTAACCCGCCCATTTACCGGATCGATGGGGACTTGGTGAGATTGGACGGAGAACCGTTGACCGATACTCATATCACCGAGATGTTAAAGACGGTGCTTAAGCCCGAAGACCTGGAAAAGTACCGGAAGATTAAGGAATTGGATACCTCCTGCATGTTGGGGGACGTCGCACGCTTTCGCGTAAACGTTTGCTGCGATGACGGCGACACACGGGTGGTCATGCGTATCATTCCGATGCAGATCAAAAAAATCGATGAATTGGGGCTACCCAAAGTTTTGCATCGCATTTGCCAGCTCACAAACGGTCTGTGTCTTGTCACCGGTGTTACCGGTAGCGGTAAGTCAACCACCTTGGCAGCCCTAATTGATGAGATTAACGAAACACGTCCCGTGCATGTGGTCACTATTGAAGATCCGTTGGAATTTCTTCACCGCGATAAGAAAGCCATCATCACCCAGCGGGAGGTGGGGCATGATACCCTTTCGTTTGCCAATGCGTTGCGGGCTGCTCTGCGGCAAGACCCCGACGTGATCCTTATCGGAGAAATGCGTGACGCGGAAACTGTGAAAACGGCATTGGCTTCAGCAGAAACAGGACATTTGGTATTTTCGACGTTGCATACGGTGGATGCCGTAGAAACATTGAACCGTATTCTGGACTTTTTTGAACCTCACCAGCAGAACCAAATTCGGAAACAGATGGCAAGCGTGCTGCGTGCCGTCATCAGCCAAAGGTTACTCCGTCTGAAGTCGGGTAGCGGTCGTTGTGTAGCAGCCGAAGTCCTTATTGGAACTCGCGCCGTACGGGATTTCATCGAACAAGGTAAGAGTCTCAAGGAAATTGTTCGTCTGATCGAAGAAGGCCATGAACAACATGGTATGCAAACGTTTGACCAAGACCTATTGCGTTTGTATCGAGAGGGCAAAATCAGCGATCGCACTGCTGTCGAAAACGCTACCAGCCCGAACGACGTCCTACGCGCCATCAAAGGCTTCAGCGACAAAAAGATTTAGCTTTCTCCTATTGAAGTTCACTTACATCGGTCACGTACCGAGTTATGAGGGGTGAAGGGGGATCTGATCGTTTTGAACCGTGCAGAACACCCAGAATACGATCCCGAAAAGGACTATTTTTCCGCACGTAGAGTATTACAGCGCCGTTTTCTTGCAATAAATAAGCCGCTCCGAAAACGTAATGTTCTCGAACGTAGCACATTTCTTTATAGAACATCTCTTCAAGCCGTTCCCTATCCCAATAACGGAATAGGGAACACGAATGACCTCGCAAAAACCCTTGCACCGCCGGACTGTTGAAACCCGGGTCGTATCTTTTGTCTGATACGCCTCTGTCCGCTGGCGGCAACAGGGAATAAATCACATCAGGCTGAAAGCCGTCGATATAGGCCCACACTTCATCCAGGCTCATCGGGGTACGACCGGACAACCGGTTCGTGTTTAGTCCAATCCAGTCAATCGCGTAATACCGGCTGTAATAAGGCACTTGCCCAGCTCCCGAAAGTAGTATGACGGCATTTTGTCCGAGATGGGTCTCTGCCAAGTCCAACCCGATTCGTGCCAAAGGAGACTGTTGCGGCACATAATTGATCCAACCAATAGCCGAACGCACCGGATGGCGCACCCAGCCTGCAAAGGGAAACCATCCTGGATTCAGCGCGAGACAAGTCAGCGCAATAGCAACAAAAAGTGCGCCCCTCATCACTCGTTTTGCCCGCCGAGCCAAATGAAAAACGGCACAGGTCAAAAGAACTGCAAAAGGAACCAACATGGGAAATTCGAATCGATAGCCAAAGGAGACTTCGTGGATGGTGAGTGCATAAGCCGCCGCGGCAAGAACTCCAGGAACAAGAAACGCTAGCCCATCACGGATAAGCACGATGGAGCCCTTGCCCAACCAGAAAAGAACTAATGATATCAGGAGTAAAGGTAGGCAGCGCGCGACAAAAAACAAACCGGTCTCTTTCCAACCAGGAAACATCGGCACCACACTGCCAAAAATGGCATGGTGAGTTTTGACGTAATAGGGGTTGGGGAGTAGGTAGCCAAAATACAAGAACTTCACAAGAAGATAGATGCAAAAAAGAACAGCAAGCCCGCCCCAGGTGAGAAAGTCGGTAGAGAGAACAACGCGCTTTCTCGGTGTATCACTTGAGAACCAGGACAAAATCGCCGCTAAAAACAGGTAAAGAACACCCAGTGTCAGCCCGTCCGGCCGGCTAATGCTGAGCAAGAAAAACAATACCACGCCTTGAGCGACCATAAACCATCGTCTGAACGAACCGTACAAAAGCGAGACTGTCCACAGTAAAACCGCGGCGTGGATACCTGTGTGAATGATGGTCTCCATACCTGAGCAAAGATGCATCCGAGTATCTTTGACACTGAATGCCAGCAACATCACGATGATCGAAGATGGCAAAAGTACTGCAGTCTTTTCGCGGCATAGCCGCGCTGCCCCGCCAGCGATCAAGATGCCGATAACTCCATAAATAAGTGCATTCAATGCCCGTGTCGTTGTCAGCCCGTCAACGTTCAAAAGATATCCCGTCGCCACCAGAAGGACATGAAGAAGACTCGAGAACCCCTCTGTCGGTTCCGAATCTCGAGGGTTGTAATAAAAACCGTTTCCTTCCGCGAGGTTCCTGCCATAGATGTACGTAATGAATGCATCATCGGGTGCAAATTCCCGATAGTTCGATATGTGGCATGCCGCTACCCACATGAGAAACAAAAAAGCCGCCAGCATGAATAAGATCTGCCGATAGAACGGTGCACGAACGAGCGCTTTCACCTTTGGTCACCCTCTATTCCCTTTTCCGCGGAAGGTATCTCGCATTTCAAATCCTATCATGCAGCCCTACCTGATAAGAAAGAAATCAAACCAAGACGGGATCGTACCCGCCAAGAAATCACAACTTGCTAGTGGCATAAACTAACAAACGGTTGCCAGTTCATCGAGGACGTGGAGCTGGGCTTATACGGCTGGTTGCCATTACGAGAGGGTAGTCTTCGAATGACGAAGCAATCTTCTCAACCGCGCAGGGAAAGAGGACAGGGGGCGGAGCAATTCTCGGATACCTGAGGGGATTGCCGCGTCGTGCCTAGCGGCACTCCTCGCAATGACAGCGGGCGGGGCGCAAAACCCAACGGGGTCAAGTAAAACCCCTCCCTTCCGTCCCCTGTAGGGGCGAAGAATGCTTCGCCCCTACACCGTGTTTGCCCAGGACTTTTGTCATTGCGAGGAGCGAGTCCTCGAAGCGACGAAGCAATCCCCTCAACCGCGTAGCGCAAGATGACGTGGGGCATGGGTCGGGGTAATCTCCGGATACCTAAGGGGATTGCCACGTCGCCCCTTCGGGGCTCCTCGCAATGACAATGTTGGGATTCAGGGCAAGAGGACGTAGGACAGGGGGCGGAGCAATTTTCGGATACCTGAGGGGATTGCCGCGTCGTGCGTGGCGGCACTCCTCGCAATGACAGCGGTGACTTCAACATAATTCGTGGTGTCACGCGTCGGTCCTTTCCCTAAAATGACCTTCAGGGAAAACCTTTTTTCAATTTCTTGTCCACCATAACAAAAAGTGCCAGAGGTACAGAACGAATACTGCCGTTTGCTCTTAGGGGCGAAGTTCGTGTATACATGCATCCTGATCCCATTTTGCTACTACTCCAGGAGAGGGTTTGTGAGGCTGGGTGGAATCGTAAGACTTTGTTTGCGCCTCCCGTTGCTCGTGTGTTGGACACTCGCGATGTTCGCGCTTCGTATGGCAATCTTGCCCACGAGATGGGTAAACCCACCGAGCGAACTTCGCATGCGCGCTTTCTTGTTCCGGCTGTGGGGACGTGGAGCCATCTGGCTCATGGGCGGCAAGCTGGTCGTATTGGGGAACCCACCTCAACCGCCGTTTTTGTTAGTGACGAACCACTTGAGTTACGTAGATATCATTACGTCAGCAGCGTTGCTGGGAACCACGTTTGTGGCAAAAGCCGAAATTGCGCACTGGCCTCTGATTGGTTTTTTCGCCAAGAACTTGCAGACCGTATTCATCAACCGCAACGATCTGCGCGACGTAGTCCGAGTAAAAAACGAGGTGGGAAACATCCTCCGCAAGGGGTATGGACTCCATATATTCGCGGAAGGCGGCATTTCTCAAGACCTGCAGGTGAAACCATTCAAACCAGCGCTTTTGGACGCGGCGGTACGCAATCATTTGCCGGTACATTACGCGGCTATTACCTACGCAACGGGTCAATACGATCCTCCCCCCTCTCAGGTAGTGGCTTGGCTTGAGGGGAAATCTTTTGCGCGACATCTTCTTGAACTTCTGATGGCTCCCGGATTTACAGTGAAGTTCACTTTTGGTGATCAACCCATTCAAGCAAATTGCCGAAAAGAGCTCGCCCAAAGATTAACAGAAGCCGTACGCGCCCTTTATGTGCCCATCCCGTGAAAAATCTACTCGCTAACTTGAAAGAATATGCAGCATTCCCACGGAGAATTTGGCACCATACTTTGCCAGAATTGTTGTAAGTAGGTGCAAGATAAAATAGGCAACGATCATCTTCCCACTGAAATCCAACCACGCATAGAAAATCAGCACGGTAAAAAGCGTGCCAACGACAGGGATAAACCCAAAGAATGCCGCCACGAAGGTCGGCAGAATAAGCGCCGCCACATTGCCGAGAATATGTTCCGAAGGCAATTTTTCGAACATCTGTAAAGTGAGGTACAGCGCCAAGAAATGTCCCAGCAGCATAAAAAACGCCAGGAAAAACCAAACCAGCAACGCGATTTCTTTCGAAATAGCCACGGGCGCCGTTTCGGCGGGAAGGTGTGTCGCCTGTTCCGAGTCATAAGTACTGCCCTTGAGCGCGAAGTACAACGCCAGGACAACGACAAGTAAAGCCAATGCCCAAATAACTCCCCGAAATAACTCGGGATGTTTTCGCGCAAAGCTGGGCACTTCTGGTGTTTCATTTTTTGGCGACTGCCCCATCGGTTGCAGCGGGATATAAGACTCGGGAGACGGAGGCGGTTCATCTGCGGTCTTACCTAAAACCACGGGGACAGTCTGTTCGGTAATAAGACGAGAACAGATGTGACACAGGGTTCCTTGAGGCGTCGGATTCCGGTCCCACTCTCCCCGAAAAGGTTTGCCGCATCGGGCGCAGGTGGAGTCACGAGGCAATACGGGCGCAGATGCCTGTGGTTCCGTGAAACCAGCGACGGCCGACGCGCTCTCGGATACATCCCTTTTCGTCGAACCGCCCCCCTTGGGTAAAATAGCGGACTTGTCGGAGGTATAGGGCTGCGTGTTTTGCTCACTAACCACCAGCACTCTGTTACACCGCGCACATCTGCCTTTAGCTCCTAAAACGAAGGGACTAACCTTCATCTTGTGGCCACAGTAATCGCATATGAGAATAAGGTAAGACATGAATTACTCGGGATAGATCGCCTCTTCGTGCCAAATCTTCCACATCAATTCATAGCGTTCCAGAGGCAGGCCGGTATAAACACAGTTGCTCGTCGAAAAAACGTATCCGTAGCCCGGCATGCCGTGCCGAATGCAATAACGACAGGATTCAATGACTTCGTCCTCTGTTCCAGACTGTAACAAGCCGCAGTTCACGTTACCGATCAGACAGACGCGGTCCCCGTATAGCCGCTTCACTTCAGCAATATCTACCCCGGCTTGGGGATCGAGTGAATGCAACGCGTGAGGATTGGTGCTGACCAACTGATCCAAGATGGGCATAATGTTACCGTCTGTGTGTTTGATGGTGTAGAACCCCAAGTCGCGCAATCCCGCGATGGTGCGCGCCAAGTAAGGAGTCACCAACTCAGAAAACATCTCGGGCGACAAAAAAGGGTTGTCGTTGAAACAGTAGTCGGAACACATTGCAAACCCATCGACACCGCCGTGTTTTGCGATTTTTTCGCAACGTTCTAACTCGGCGTTCACGCGGCGGTCGGCTTCTTTTTTTGCGTCGTCGAGATGTTCATAAAACCAGAGAGTTTGCTCTGTCATATCGGCGCCGCTTGGGATGCTGTACGTGGGATCGCAATATAGTAAAAGGAAAAATTCGTTGCCGCTCTTTTCACGCACCAGGTCTACAAGACGCAGCGATTCCTCCAGGGAACCCGGATTGGGATGAAGAAAGATAGCATCGTGCTCATAGCGGCGCGCCGTCATGATGAAGATGTCCGCCATTTCGTTCCGGTGAAGTTGACGTTCCTTCTCCGTCATTTGCGCCCATTGATGGTAGTTGCGTTGAGAGGGATGTACCTTTCCAAAAGCTTCCATCGTGAGAAAAAATACCAGTTCGAAATGGGGAACACGACCTTGAATGGGTCTTCGCTCCAAAGCGGCAATAAACCGTTCACGCGGGGTCATACGATAGACTCCTTTTTGGGTTTTACTCTTAGGTGATATCAAAATTCGGAGGCTAATTTCACGAAAATCTGGCTATCAATCCCGAGGCACAGATTTCTTGCGTCTACTTTACACAGAAAAACGTGTTCGGAAGCCTGACAAAGGAAACAAGAATAGACAAAATGATTTACCGCCGGGTACACCGAAAGCGGGCTTGCCATCCAAGGGTTTCTTGAGCATGGGAACAATCAACAAACGCACCGAATCCGTCACAACGGCTTAGTTTTTCTTTGTCTGTGGGTATCCCATGAAACCAACGTTCCGCTAGTTCCAAAGACGGTGTCGTGGAACGCTGGTCTTCGGCATGAAGCAAAAACACATCGAAGCCGTCAGCGGGCTCGTACGACAAACCCAAACGAATCGCTTCCACGACATCGCTCGTGCCAACATATTCGTTCAAACTAGGCCGCTCCGGGGCGGGACCTGCTTGAAACTTCTCTTCACGAACCAGCGGCACAATCATAGTAGGACGGAAAACGACCACAGGTTTTCGAAAGCGTCTGACATAACATCGACACCAATGTTCCGCCTGCCACTTGCTGCCGCCGTAGTATTCGATGGTCAGATACGGGTGACTTTCATCAAACGGTAAGAACTTTGGCATAAAGTCGTCGTTCGGTTCTTCAAGAACACCATGCACACGAATGGTGGAAATAAACAGGAAGTTTCTCAGCGCGGCGCTTTTCCCCGCTGCCTCCAATAAATTGATTGTACCTACGACGTTGGTATGCACCAGTTCATTGAACGGGGGAAAATTCGAGGGGATTGCTCCGCAGTGAATGACGGCTTCTACGCCATCCATCGCCTCTTCAACCAAGGTTCTGTCCGTGACCGAGCCGACATACACTGGGCCGATATTCGACTGTGCCTCGTTCGCTGGGGCTTTCACGTCCATTTGCACGATTTCGTGTTCCGCCGCAAATTTGGCGACGAGCGCACTTCCCAGTTTGCCGCTACTGCCTGTCACTAAAATGCGCATGATAGAGGTATACCGGCGTGGGCTAAGTTGCTTGTTCCGTCGTAGCGTCAAGATTGGAAGCGCTGGGACGATACGGCGAGGGCTCGCTCCCATGCCTTACGTCTCTTCCTTCCGCTACGAAGATGGCGTCTTCCGCAATGTTGGTGGCGTGGTCACCGATACGTTCCAGATTACGAGCAACCACCAAGAATTGAATCGCACAATCAATAACCGAACTGTCCCGTTTCATCAAATCCACCAGTTCTTGCGTCACCTGGTTCTTCAGGTCGTCCAGGGCATCGTCTCGCTGAATGATCAGGCGGGCACGAGCAACGTCGAGAGTCAAAAAGGCATGGATACTTTCGTGAACCATTTCGCTTGCCATCCGAGCCATTTGGGGAAATTTTTCCGAGGGCGCGATCGGTTGCTTTTCGCTCAAAGCGAAGGCAATCTGAGAAATATTTACCGCCTTATCGCCAAGACGCTCTACCTCCGTACTAATACGGGACGCCCCTAGTAACAACCGAAGGTCGAATGCTGTGGGCTGGTACAATGCCAAGAGACGGCAACAGTTCTCGTCAACTTCCACCTGGAGTCGATCGAGGCGTTCCTCTTGGTGCTCGATATTTGCCAGGAGTCCTGTGTCGTGTTCCATGAGGGCTCTGACAGACTCGGAGATCATCGTCTCCGCTAACTCGCTCATTTCTGAGAGCATGTTCTTCAGCCCCGCAAGCTTTTCATCCAACCGTCTTTCCATGCCCGAAGCCTTTCCGCCCTGTACTGCCTGTCTTTCGGCGCAAGCTTACCCCGATTGTACCACCAATACATACACTTTCGAACCCGCGGCGTTTCCAAAAACCGGATCAGCCATATTTCCCACTGATGTAGTCCTGGGTTCTTTTGTCTTTGGGGGTAATGAACACCTCACTTGTGACCCCAAACTCAACCATCTCGCCCAGCAACATATATCCCGTAAAATCAGACACCCGCGCCGCTTGATGCATATTATGCGTAACAATAACGATTGTGTACGAAGCCCGCAGCTCGTTCATGAGTTCCTCGATCTTCGCCGTGGCGATAGGATCCAGCGCCGAACAAGGCTCGTCCATCAAGATTACCTCGGGTTCCACCGCAATAAGCCGCGCGATACACAACCGCTGTTGTTGATCCAAAGGCAAGTCCAATGCAGAGTCGCGCAACCTATCCTTTACATTATCCCATAACCAGGCGGCTTTAAGGCTCTTTTCTGCTTTTTCCGCCAAAAAGGACTTATTGAAATTCCCCGCCACCCGTAAACCGTAAACTACGTTATCAAATACCGACATCGGGAAAGGATTAGGTCGTTGAAACACCATGCCGACGCGTTTCCGTATGTCCTCCACGCGTGCGCCCGGCTCGTAGATGTTGAAGTTATCCAATAGGATTGTGCCTTGAATCCTTACATTAGGGATCAAGTCATTCATGCGATTCAGACAACGTAGCAGTGTGGATTTCCCACATCCTGAGGGTCCGATCAATGCCGTTATCTTGTTTGCCTGGATCGGCATTGACACGCCCTTCAACGCTTGGAACTCCCCGTAGAACAGGTCGACTTTCTGAATGTCCATCTTCAGCATGGTTAAAATGCCTCAGCCGAATCGCCCGGTTACAAAATCTGCGGTGCGGGTGTCTTTGGGCACCGTGAAAATTTGAATTGCAGAGCCACACTCGACTAACTCCCCCATCAAGAAAAACGCTACTCGATCGCTTATTCGGGCGGCCTGCTTGGAATTATTCGTGACAAGCACGATCGTGTAATCCTGTTTAAGTGCAACCAGCGCCTCTTCAATTTTCGCTGTCGAAATCGGATCAAGTCCCGAGCATGGCTCGTCTAGTAAAATCACCTCGGGCTCTAATGCGAGGACACGGGCAAGACAAAGCCGCTGTTGTTGCCCACCCGAAAGACGAAGCGCGGAGGTTTTCAGTCGGTCTTTTACTTCGTCCCATAAAAAGGCGGCTTTCAGACTTTTTTCGACGAGTTCGTCGAGTTTCGCCTTCTTTGGAGCACCAGAAAGCGTAGGGCCATAGACCACATTGTCATAAATGCTCATGGGCAACGCAACGGGAAGCGCAAACACCATAGAAACGCGTTTACGCAGGGCAACAGGGTCGTAGCTGGGATGATAAATGTCTTCCCCGTCGAGAAGGACCTGACCTTCAGAACGGAAACTGGGACTCAAATCGTTCAGGCGGTTCAGCGTTCGCAAGAATGTGGTCTTCCCCGAACCCGCAGGACCGATGATCGAAAGAATCTCCTGCCGCATGATGTCCAAGGTGATGTTATTCAACGATTGAACATTGCCGAAAAAGACCTTTAGATTACGGATACAAATCTTAGGGACTTTGGTACCCTCTGCAGGTTCGGCAGACATCAAGAAAACCTCTTCATAAACTGGTGCATCAACCAATAAGAAATGCCATTTACCATGAGCACGGCAAGAACCAGCACCGCAGCCGTACCATAGGCATTCTCACTTGAAATCCCCTCCCGTGCCAGAATGTAAAAATGCACCGACATGGTGCGAACGCTGTCAAACAAGGAAGAGGGCATCCGTAACGAAGAACCCGCAGTGAAAATCACTGCGGCAGTCTCACCGATGGACCTTCCCAGACTCAGAATAATACCCGTGACAATGCCAGGAAGGGCGTTGGGCAACACCACGCGCCACACCGTTCTCCAGCGAGTAGCGCCCAGCGAAAAACTCACTTCGCGATAGGCATACGGTACGGCACGGATGGCTTCTTCGGTAGTTCGAATGATGGTCGGCAAAACCATCATGGCAAGCGTCAAGCCACCGGACAATATGCACCAACCCATCCGCAGTACGGTTACAAAGAAGATAAATCCAAACAAGCCAAAAATGATGGACGGAATACCGGCGAGACAGTCCGCACCAAAACGAATAGCGGCGGTGATTTTGGATTCACGGGTGTACTCGGTTAAAAAAACCGCAGTACCGATACCCAACGGCACGGCAAAAACCAGCGCGACCGCCGGCAAAAGCACCGACCCAACAAGGGTGGGGAAAATCCCTCCCGCGCGCCCCATATCTTCCGGATTTGAGAACAAAAAACGAAAGGAAAGAACAGGTATACCTTTCACAAGAACGTGGCCAATGATGAAAATCAAGACGGCGACGGTAAAAAAAGTCGCGGCGCCCAGAACGACTCTAGCGACTGTTTGCGCGACGCGTGGCGGTATTCTCATTTTTTCCGCCTCTCTTTTAAGGACCACATAGCAAACGAGTTCAGCATCATGATGACGAGAAAAAGCACAACGCCCGTGGCAAAAAGGGCTTGCCGATGTCGACCCGTTGCATACCCCATTTCCAATGCAATATTTGCGGTAAGCGTTCGAACGGAATCCAACACAGAATTCGGAATCTTCACGGCATTTCCAGCAACCATGATGACTGCCATCGTCTCGCCGATAGCACGTCCCATCCCCAGAATAATACTCGCCAAAATCCCAGATTTTGCGGCTTTCAACACGACCATATACTGGGTTTGCCAACGAGTAGCACCTAACGCCAGGGAGCCTTCCTTGTAGGAAGGCGGCACAGAATTCAACGCATCCATCGAGATACTCATAACCGTAGGAAGGATCATAATTCCCAGAATCAACGATGCCGCCAACACGGAGAGACCAGGACCTCCGATGTAGGTGCGTATCAGGGGCGCCAAAACGGCAACCCCCATGAAACCATAAACTACCGACGGAATGCCCGCTAACAGTTCTATGACAGGTTTGATGATGCGCATCAAACCTTTCGGAGTGAACTCAACCAGATAGATCGCGCCCGCAACGCCAAGAGGGCCTCCGACAACCAATGCTCCAAATGTTACCCAAACGGAGCCTACAAGCATGGGAAAAATACCAAAGTGCTCTTTTGCGGGTTCCCATGTTGACGAAAACAGAAATTTACTGGGTCCCTCTTCCAAAATAAATGGAAAACCTTCTTTTAGAATGAAAAGCGCAATAAGCAAGAGGCTCCCCATCGCGGAAAGGGCGATAAATTGTAAGACGTAATAGACTACCGTTTCGCTTTTCTGACTCATCCGAAACGCCCTCGTCATGCTATCGGGGAATAAGCATTTGAATTCACATATCCCGAGGGAACTGACACACAGTTACCTTGAGCCAACACAGAAAAGAACTGAAAAATGAACAACCTTCACTTTGCGGGAAGTAATCCGCTGTCGACAATGGTCTTCTGGCCTTCCGAAGAAAGCACAAAATCAATAAACGCCTTCACCGCGCCTTGAGGCTCGCCCTTGGTTAAGAAGAAAACCGGGCGCACGAGTGTATACTGCCCTTTTGTTATTGTTTCCGTAGTACACTCCACGCCACTCACGGTAACGGCTTTGACTTTTTCATTCACCAGACCGTGCGAAAGATACCCTATGGCATTTACATCATTCGCTACCGTTTCACGCACAGTCCCGTTGGAGTCCTGGATGACCGCTTCTCGAATCAATTCCACTCCGCCGACGATGGCTTCAAAAGAAGAACGGGTACCGGAGCCGGCTTCACGGGAAACCACGGTGATCGGACGCTCTTCACCGCCGACCTCCGACCAGTTCTTAATCACTCCATTAAATATGTTGCGGATCTGTTCGATGGACAGGTCTTTCACAGGGTTTTGAGGGTGCACAATAACCGCAATGCCGTCTTTGGCGACAACAACAGATTTTAACGCACTTGCTTCAGGTGGAAGATTCACCAAATCCGCCATGCCAATGTCCGCCGCTCCAGACACAGCAGATTGGATCCCAACAGCAGAACCACCCCCCTGAACCGTCACATTGATATCGGGGTGAGACTGCATAAACTGTTCCGCTAACTTCTCTGCGAAAGGCTGAAATGCAGTAGAACCAGCGGCAGTTACGGAGACCTTCCCTTTGCCGCAACCACTACCCAAGAAGACAATCATGACGAAAGAACACAGGACGACAAAAGAGATAGTTTTTCTAGACATATTTACCCCCAAGCTCATGTGTGCTGGTTTCTGAGGAACACTATTGCCGACTCATTTGACAACGGTTTTCTTGGTTACGCCACACACAGTCTACCACTCCTAACAGGTGAGAATCAAATGCATGTATTCGTCCAGCACGCTTGGCGCTTTTGTTATATTGGACGAGGGACTGAAGAAAGGATCTTTGATGAAGATCATTAGGGGAAAGAATCGACGCGTGGCACCCTGAAGTCCGAGGGAGCCGTTTACAAACCCCTTGAGTATTTGCGAGTTCTCGTTTTTCCGTGTTACGTCTTATTGCGCCATGTCTCGCCCTCTGTCTTTGTGCGAAATGAGTCCCCGACGCGACGAAGCAATCCCCTCAACCGCGCAGCGCAAGATGACGTGGGCATGGGTCGGGGTAATCTCCGGATACCTAAGGGGATTGCCACGTCGCCCCTTCGGGGCTCCTCGCAATGACAACGGTACGCAGATCGTAGTGGCAGCGATTTCCCGGTACCCTCCCCTTATGACGTCAACGGAAAGTATTCACAGTAATTGCTCACAAGAAGCCGCGAAAAATACAAAAGATGTTGGACGAATACCGTGTCTAGTGAAAAGCGGCTCAATTAGGGTATGATGTCTTCAGGACATAGTATAGTAAGCGGTGAAACCTGGGAGTAGACAAGAAGTGCTTATGCATTTTCAACGGGCACTGAAAGCCCTAAAAATCCGGGCTTTGGATCTGGGCGCTTTGGTGGAAGAACAAGTACGCGTAGCAGTGCGCGCCATTGAAGAACGCGACGAAGACCTCGCACAACGGGTGTTTCAAAACGACGACCAAATCGACAATGCCGAAGTCGAGATCGAAGAAGAATGCTTAAAGATGCTGGCTCTTTACCATCCGGTCGCCGAGGACTTGCGATTTATCGTTGCCGTACTCAAAATCAACAATGATCTGGAACGGATCGGCGATGTGGCTGTAAACATCGCGGAACGCGCTGTCTTTCTTGCAAACCGCCCTCCCATTCAAACGAAAATATCTTTTAAGGTGATGGCGGAAAAGACCCAACGCATGCTAAAACTCAGTCTCGACTCGCTCGTAGACTTGGATGCCGACCGTGCGTACGTAGTCATCGCAGCCGATGACGAAGTGGATGCCTTAAATCGTCAGAGTTATATCGACGTACAGGAAGGCATTCGTCTCTATCCTAAAGAAACGCCCGATTTATTGCATCTACTCAGCGTATCGCGACACTTGGAACGTATTGCAGACCTCGCGGCAAGCATTGCAGAAGAGGTCATCTATATGGTTCGAGGGGAAATTGTGCGCCACCGGCTCGAAGACTATTTGGGCACCCTCTCTTAATGTGCTATAGACCTCGCGAGCATAATCATGAAAGCCAACGAATGGATTGACCTTCGAAGTGACACGGTAACGCGCCCCAGCTCAGGGATGCGCCGCGCAATGGCAAATGCCGAAGTCGGCGACGATGTCTTCGGAGAGGACCCCACGGTGGAACGTCTTCAAACCCTGGCTGCCAACCTTGCGCAAAAAGAGGCTGCGCTCTTTGTGCCGTCCGGAACGATGGCGAATCTCTTGGCGGTGCTGGCACAAACGCGCCCAGGTGACAGCGTGATTCTTCATCGAGATGCCCACCCATATCAGTATGAATCAGGCAACATGGCAGCCGTCGCCGGAGTACTGCCCGTGACTCTTCCCGGGGATTTCGGCATCCTTAATCCGGAAAATGTCCAAAGTCATATTGATTCCGGCGCAGATCATCACCGCTCGCCGACTACCCTGATCTCTATTGAAAATACGACCAATCGAGGTGGCGGCGCCATATATCCGGTTACAACGGTGCAGAAATTGGGCGAGATTTCACGGAGACACGGACTTCGACTACACTGTGACGGCGCGCGAATCTTCCATGCCCTGGTGGAGCTCGGTATCCCCTTGTCGGAATACGCTCAACACGTTCATACCCTCAGTTTTTGCTTTTCCAAAGGATTGGGAGCTCCCGTAGGCTCCATACTCCTTGGTGACAAGCAGACCATTGAAAGAGCCCACCGGTTTCGCAAAATGTTGGGCGGCGGCATGCGCCAAGCGGGCGTCTTGGCAGCCGCTGCCCTCTACGCGCTCGAGAATAACGTGGAACGTCTTAAAGACGACCACAAACGAGCGAGAATTTTTCGCGAGGAACTCGAGAAATCGTGTGCGATTTCTTTTCCATTGCCGTCTCCTACAAATATTGTTTATTTGGATGTGAGCGATGCACCCTCGCTTGCTTCGAGGCTGCGCGAATGGGGGATACTCGTACTGCCCGTCTCGAAGACTCGGGTGCGCGCCGTATTTCATTTGGACATCGACGATGGAAAACTCCACCGTGCCATCGAGGCATTTCGAAACGTAATCCCTCGATGCTTGTAGTAATGAACACAGACGATTATGACGATCAAAAACGAGAGCAAACTTCGGGATCCTTCGTATGTCCGTCTTGCCGCAAACGGCGAGCTGCAAAAGCGGGCTGCAGTAGCCCGTCATTTGCTTGAATCCTGCGAATTATGCCCGCGAAAATGCCGCGCCCGTCGCACCGAAGGTCAGGCTGGGGCATGCCGCACGCTTGACAAAGCCGTCGTTTACGGCGCCCATCCCCATTTCGGTGAAGAAAGCCCCTTGGTTGGACGGCACGGGTCAGGAACTATCTTCTTTTCGCACTGCAACCTGGCTTGTCTGTTTTGCCAAAACTATGAAATCAGCGCACAAGGCAAGGGAAACCCCATAGATTCCAGAACCTTGGCGCACCTCATGCTCGAGCTCCAACAGATGGAATGCCACAACATCAACTTCGTCTCTCCCTCACATGTTGTCCCACAGATTTTGGAAGCCGTGGCCTACGCAGCGGAAAAAGGGTTACACATACCCCTGGTATACAATTCGGGAGGATACGACGCTGTGGAAACGCTGCAACTTCTTGACGGGGTGATCGATATTTATATGCCCGACATGAAATATGGTGATGCAGAAATGGGCCAGCGGCTATCGGGAGTGCCCGACTACCCAAATGTCAATCAGGCGGCTGTTTTGGAGATGCACCGACAAGTTGGCGACCTTGTGTTGGACCAAGCCGGAGTCGCCAGGCGCGGCTTGTTGGTTCGTCATCTGGTATTGCCCGGAGGACTAGCTGGGACGGAAGCCATTGCGCGATTCTTAGCCACGGAAGTTTCTCGAAACACCTACGTAAACGTTATGGCACAATATCGTCCCCTTTTTTGTGCGGACCAGTATCCTCCTATCAACCGCCGCATTACCGGGCAAGAGTACCGGGAAGCGCTGGGCATTATGGAAAAACACGGGCTCTGGCGGTTGGACAGTCGACAACAGAATGTTTTGTCCTTCTGAACGCACCTCAGAGAACCGGTACATCAATGACTTCGAGAAGCCAAGTAGTCTAGGAAAACCGCGTGCGTTTCTTCCTGGGCTCTTTTGAGTTTCTCAAGGACGTTTTCCGCTTGGTCAAGATTGCCGGACGATGCCATCTGTTCCAGAGAGGCTGACAGCTCCCGCATGCGCTTTGCCCCCATGTTTGCACTGGCGCCTTTCAGCGCATGAGCGGTTATGCGCAGCCCGGCAACATCTTGATTCTTGACAAGGACTGCCATTTCGGCGATTCGTTCCTTGCTGTCCTCATCAAATGTCTGGATCAATTCACGTTCCAGTTCCACGTCTCCGTCACAGACTTCCTGCAGTCTCGCCAAATCGACCGGGACATCCACCGAAGCGGTTGGCAACGGAACCTTTACCGTCTCATCCGAGTCCCCGAGCCATTGCGTCAACACACGGTTCAGCTCGGTCATTTCAATGGGCTTCGCAAGATAATCGTCCATGCCGGCTTCTTGACAGCGTTCCGCATCGCCTTTCATCGCCAATGCCGTGAGGGCGACAATGGGCGTGTGGCACCCTGCGGGTTCTTTTTCACGTATGGCACGCGTCGCGGCGCAACCGTCCATCTCCGGCATCTGACAGTCCATCAGGACCAAGTCGTATCTCGAACTCAAGACTGCGGCAACAGCCTCTCTGCCATTGGAGGCACAATCGCAGTGGTAGCCGAGCCGCTCCAACATGCGGATAGCCACTTTTTGGTTAATCGGATTGTCTTCCACCAGCAGTATCTTTTTCGTCGTCCGCTTCTTCTCTCGAATACTGTGGCTTGTGACCAGCGGGGGCTCTTGTTGCTTGTCGGTCTGACGGTCTGGATGAACAAGCTCCAACAGACAGTCCCGTAACAATCGCTGTTTAACGGGTTTCGTAAGATACGCCGCAATTCCAACCGACCGTGCCCTCGCCGCGTCCCCGCGCTGAGGCGACGAGGTCAACAAGACCAAATGGGTTTTGGCCGTTTCCGGATTCTGTTTGATCGCATCAGCAACGGCGGCTCCATCCATACCCGGCATCATATAATCCAGCAACACAACTTGGAAAGGTTTCCCGCTCGCTGCCGCATCCTGCAGCATGGACAGGGCTTGACGCGGATCACCGGTGTCCTCGACAATACAGCCCCAGTTCTTGAGAAATGACCGGAATACTTCACGGTTCGTGGGGCTGTCATCAACAACGAGAATACGTAAGCCTTTTAAGACTTCTTGCGTTTGAACCTTGTCTGCGGTTGGAGCGGGAACAAGTTCAAAGGGGATCCAAAAGCGGAACGTAGTACCTTTGCCAAGCGTGCTCTCCACCGAAATATCGCCACCCATAAGATTCACAAGCTGTTTGGATATCGCAAGCCCTAGACCGGTACCGCCAAATCGACGCGTGATGGAGGAGTCGGCTTGTGTGAATGGTTTGAATAAGGAGGGTATCACCTCCGGAGCAATGCCAACGCCCGTGTCGGCGACCTCAAAATGTACCTCGACCTGATTGTCTCGTATCTCACCACGCCGTGTACGAATGACCACTTCCCCATGATCCGTGAATTTAACCGCGTTCCCGAGGAGATTTAAAAGAACTTGGCGAAGCCGACCCGGATCGCCTTTTAGCCGTTGTGGCACATCATGCTGAATGAGCACGATCATTTCCAGACCTTTTTGGTGGGCACGGTGTGCCAACACATCGGCGACATCTTCCACAGTCGTGCGCAGATCGAATTCGATGCGCTCCAAGTCGATTTTGCCGGCTTCGATCTTAGAAAAATCCAGAATATCGTTTATGACGCTCAAAAGCGCATCGGCGGAACTGCGAACAATTTCGGCAAACTCCCGTTGCTCCTCCGTGAGCTTCGTCCCCAGAAGAAGTTCCGTCATGCCGATCACCCCGTTAAGCGGGGTGCGAATCTCATGACTCATATTTGCAAGGAAAGCGCTTTTAGCCCGGTTCGCCGCTTCGGCTTCATATGCCATTTGATTGGCACGCTCAATGGCTTTTTCCAATTCAAGGTTTGTCGCTTCGAGCCACTTCGCATGTTCGGCAAGCAACGTTTCCGCCCGTTTGCGCCCGGCGATGTCCGTATAGACACCCACCAGCCCAATAACAGCCTCGGAATCATCTCGTATAATGCCACTGCGGAAAATCACCGGAACAGTCTTTCCGGAACGGGTGCGCACCTCCGTCTCCCCCTCGTAAGGTTCTCCTCGTAAAGCCGCCGTTGCCGCCGCCCGAGCAAACGCTCGATCGGCAAACAAGCCCGTGGCTCCCCCAACACGCCGTAAGGAATGGACATCGTATTCAAAGAGACGCTGAAACGCTTGGTTCACGAAAATGGGTCTGCCGCGCTCGTCCGATATACCAATAGCGTCACCCGCATGCTCCACCGCAGCACGAATTTTGTACAGCTCCCGTTGCGCCTCTATCCGTTCCGTCACATCGCGAATGACCGCGATGGCATGCCATTTCCCTCGATATTGCACACGAGACACCGTGAGTTCCACAGAAAACTCACTGCCATCCTTACGGAGGGCTTGCATCTCCAAGGTGCGTCCAAAAACGACACCCTTGCCGGTTTTCTGGAAGGTTTCCAGACCCTGATGGGCTTGTTGCAAAACACGCTGAGGCGCTATCAATTCATGTAAATCTTTTCCCAATACCTCTTGAGGGGTATATCCAAACATGTCCGTTGCGGCTTGGTTCCACGAGCAGACCTTGCCCTCGTCGTCTATCATCACAATGGCATCGACCGTAGAGGCGGTGATTGTTCGAAAACGTTCCTCGTTTTCACGCAGCTCCGTAATAAAACGAGCGCGATGTTCCTCTACGGCCACCGCAGAAGCAATGATGCTCAAGAAATGTTTGTCTTCTGCATCGGGCTCATAGTCGTCGGTGTAGACGATACACAAAGACCCGACGCTCCTATCTCCCACCTTGACAGCTTTACCCATATATGTCTTCAAGCCATAGCGAAGAACATTCGGGTCCGTTTCCGCGTATCTTGAGTGCGGCAAATCGGTCACCAGAACGACGTCATCTCCTCCCTGGAGGATAACGTCGGTACAGATATGTCCCGAGGCTTTGTCTATGGGATTAAAATCGCCTGGGGTATGCCAACCAGCAAGAGAACACAAAAGGTCACCCTCAAGTCGGTTGTAAAGGGCACAACCAGCCTGAAGGAGTTCCCCACAGAGGTGTACCAATCGGGTTATGTTTTCGGTCGGGTCTTCCGAAAGGTGCAAGAGACAATCATTTAGGCGAATAATACGCTCTTCAGAACGCTTCGCTTTGTGAATATCCTCGAATAGACCTTCAAAATACTGGATATTGCCCGAGGTGTCGCGAACGACCTTAACAGTAACCGCGACCCAAAAAGGAGTACCGTCTTTGCGACGCATAAGTACTTCGCGACGGACTACTTCCCCCTTTTCCAAGACCTCTTGTATAAGCGCGGCGCGGTCCGCGGGATCCCTATAGAGTTCCGAAACCGGAATACAAATAAGTTCCGCCACCGAACTGTATCCGAATAACCGCGCAAACGCAGGATTCGCCATCAGAAACTTTCCATCCCGATTTGAACGGCATATTCCGACAGGAAGATTGTCCACCAACGTGATATACGGGTCCGTAGCGGAAACAGACTCTCTTCTTCTCGCATTCCGTAAGATGCGATAAGCTGCGACGCCCAAAACCAAACCCAACAAGAAGCCGCAGAGGACAAGTGCGGCGCCGACTCCGGGTCGATTCATTAAGAGAGCTGCATAAACCAGCCCGGAAGCATGGGCCGTCGCCGATAGAGGCCACAAAAAGTACCCACGTTCAAGTTTGCGCCTATTATGGGTAATCATACGCCAAATATAGTGCCAAAGGTTGAGAACTCGATCAACAAAAACATGTGGAAAACAGGTTCCTTTAATGGCGTTATGACGGTCGGTACTAGGCTGAACGATTTAGCATCACAAGTGGGGCGAAAAGTCTTCTGTGCCTGCTCCTACGGCACACCAGCTCGGGGGAGTTCTCTAACTGGAGCAGAACGACTTCCGCTATTTTTCTTGCTGGAGATGATCCAAGACTTGAGTTGTAACGTTGTCCGCCGTGATGGGAGGATTCAGCCCATTCAGATAGCCAAGGCGTGCAATAAGATCATAGTCAGACTGCCGAGCAAAAGAGGTGATGGCGAGGATCGATCGATGACTGGCTTGTTCCATGAGAATCCAGTAGCGCCCCGTCCCCCGTTCCACCTTCTCTTTTTCGACTGTCTTAAATTCAGGGGTACTGCGAACTACATCCAGGATGGAAACTTGTCCCGGCTTGTTAAAAGAATCGGGGTTCCCCCAGTATATTTTCTTGAGGTCCCGCTGTTCGGGGGGTACGGACGCCCCCTCAGATAGCGGCACAAGCCCCACTCCCGAAATTAGGATGAACAGAACGAGTCGGAGTATTCGCTTCATAAGCTTATCCTCCCTACCCACATATGTCTTGCTCAAAGCGAACAGCTTCTCGCTTTCAGTTACTACAATACCCTTTCAATGGAAATAGGTTTCATGGGTAGCCCCAAAGTGGCGTGTTTCGTACTTTTTCGGAAAAGAAGGGTTTACGGATAGGCAAATAACATTGAAATATACATATTGAAACCTATGTATGTTTTGTGTATTATAGAAATATGCATACAGCTATCGATCCAGAACGGAACATCGAACTGGATAGTTCCCAAATCGATTTCGAAACGGGACTGGCTAGGTATGACGCCTTCTTGGCATGTTGGCAAGCCGAGACATCTTCTGCTGGTAACCACGGTTCATCCGTATCCATGGCGCTTATTGACTTAGACCGGTTCGGGACCTTAAATAGCCAGATCGGACGGGCTCAAGCCGATGAGGTGTTACGGCAAACGGCGGGTTTTCTTCTAAACGCAATTGGTTCCGAGGGCAAAGTCTTCCGGTACGGCGGCGATGCCTTTGCGGTCGTGATGCCAGGCACCGAAAAAGAACAAGCCTTTTTTCTCATAGAAAAGACCCGCGTCGCATTTGCAGAACTTTCGAAAACAAGAACGCCAACCGAAAACATTGCTGCAGAAGTCACATTCTCCGCGGGTATTGCCACGTATCCCGACGACGGTGGAACACCGATGGACGTGATTCGAAAAGCAAATGAGGCAATGTACCGTGCTAAAAACAACGGGCGCAATCGGGTGTGCATCGCGCGGGAAGAAAAAATGGTTACAAAAACAAGCCATTATACCCAGGGGCAGTTGCAGGGACTCTCCCGTTTAGCGAAACGTATGGGCGTGGGTGAAGCGGTTTTGCTTCGAGAAGCCTTGGATGATTTGTTGCGCAAATACAATGCATAAAGCATGAGACGATAGGAGCACAGCGTATGGCGAAAAACATCTACGAAAAGATTTGGGAAGCTCACGTGGTTTACGAACAGCCGGGACAGGACAGCATTCTGTACATCGACAGACACTATGTCCATGAAGTAACCTCACCGCAAGCGTTCGAGGGACTGCGCTTGGCAGGCCGAAAGGTGAGACGGCCGGACATGACGTTCGCTACAATGGACCACAATATCCCGACGACAGACCGCTCGAAGCCGATAACCGATGCATTGTCCCGGAAACAGGTGGAAACACTGCGCAACAATTGTCGGGAATTTGGCATACGTTGTTTTGATATAACCGACACGCGCAACGGCATCGTACACGTGATTGGACCCGAGCTAGGATTAACCCAACCCGGAATGACCGTCGTTTGTGGTGATTCGCATACGGCTACCCATGGGGCGCTGGGCGCTTTGGCGTTCGGTATCGGAACTTCGGAAGTCGAGCATGTACTGGCCACCCAAACGCTGTTACAACGCAAGTCAAAAACGATGCAAATCTGTGTAAACGGAACGTTGGCGCCGGGAATCACGGCAAAGGATGTCATTCTAGCCATAATCGGCAAAATCGGGGCGAACGGAGGAACAGGCTATGTGGTCGAGTACACCGGGGACGTTATACGCAACTTTAGCATGGAAGGAAGGCTCACTATTTGCAACATGAGTATCGAGGCGGGCGCCCGCGCCGGGCTGGTGTCGCCGGATGATACCACGTTTGCTTACCTGAAAGGACGCGAATACATCCCCAAAGATAAAGCCTGGGAGACGTTGATATCGGAATGGAGCGCTTGGGCGTCGGACCCCGGCTGCGGGTATGATCGCACGGTGGAACTGAACGGCGCAGATATTGAGCCGCAAGTGACTTGGGGTACGTCACCGGAGATGGTAGCGCCCATTAGTGGACACGTGCCCCACTTAAGTGAAATTACCGACGCGGATCGGCGCGCCGCTGCGGCACGCGCGCTTGAATACATGGGACTTGCCGAGGGAACGCCCATAACCGACATCCCCGTGAATAAGGTGTTCATCGGATCTTGCACCAATGGGCGATTGGAGGATTTACGAGATGCCGCGCGTGTGGTGCAAGGGTACAAAGTGGATTCATCCATTGACCAAGCTCTTGTGGTGCCCGGTTCCCAGCAAGTGAAACTGGAGGCAGAGCGAGAGGGTTTGGACAAGATATTCCGGGAAGCGGGTTTTGAGTGGCGAGAATCAGGTTGTTCGATGTGTTTAGCAATGAACGATGACCGGCTGAACCCGGGCGACCGTTGCGCAGCCACGTCGAACCGCAATTTTGAAGGCAGACAAGGCAAAGGCGGGCGGACCCACCTGGTAAGCCCTGCGATGGCCGCTGCCGCCGCTGTTAAGGGACATTTTGTCGATATTCGTCGTTGGGCGTACAAGTAAACGCTTGCATGAGTTAGGCTAGTAAAAACGGAGACAGGTCATGGAGAAATTTGTGACGTTACACGGGTTGGTTGCCCCGTTGGATCGGATGAATGTGGATACGGATCAGATCATTCCGAAACAATTTCTGAAACGGATTGAACGCACGGGCTATGCGGACGCCTTGTTTTATGATTGGCGTTTTTTGGCAGATGGAAAGACGCCAAATCCGGACTTTGAGCTTAACGCCCCCCGGTATCAAGGCGCCTCTATCTTACTTGCACGAGATAACTTTGGTTGTGGATCTTCTCGGGAACATGCGCCCTGGGCGTTGCATGACTACGGGTTCCGGTGTATTCTTGCCCCATCGTTTGCCGACATCTTTTACAACAACTGTTTTAACAACGGTCTTTTGCCGATCCGACTGGATGGAAAAATAGTAGACAAGTTGTTCCACGAGGTTCGTGCATGCGAGGGATATGCCCTTGATGTAAACCTGCCCGACCAGACGATTGCAACGCCGTCCGGAGAGGTCATTTCGTTCGAGATTGGGGCTTTCCTGAAAGAGCGTTTACTAAACGGATGGGACCAGATCGCATTGACCTTGCGCCATGAAGATAAAATTCTCGCATACGAACGTGCCAGGGGTATAATATAAAAACAGTCATGTAGTGCGGCGCGAATTGAGTCGCGCATTTGTTAAAAAAGGTAGGACATGACATGTTTATCCTCTTGTTGGTGTGTTCCATTTTCTTCTATGTGATCGTCTACTTCCTGTACGGCGGTTTTTTGGCGCGGGTCTTAGGTCTGGACGATACCAAAGCGGTACCTTCCCAAACCCTGGCGGATGGCGTGGATTATTGCGCCGCTCACCCAGCGGTACTCATGGGGCATCACTTTTCCTCCATCGCCGGCGCGGGTCCCATTGTGGGTCCTATTGCCGCGGCCCTCTTGTTTGGGTGGTTTCCGGCACTGTTGTGGTGTTTGCTCGGGGCGGCGTTCCTTGGCGGCGTGCACGATATGGCTGCCATCGTTGCCTCGGTTCGACATGAAGGAAAATCCATCGGAGAAGTTATCGACCGTTGGGTGGGAAGAAGAGGCAAACGTCTCTTCTTATGTTTTACATGGTTTGCGCTGATTCTCGTCGTGGCGGTTTTCCTTGAGTTATCTGCCAAGACATTTGCTCAAGAACCTGCCGTGGCGTTTTCCGGCATCTTATATATGGGGCTTGCGGTGATATTCGGCCTTGCCGTTTACCGATTCAAGGTGCCCCTTTGGCTTTCCACCGTGGTACTGCTTCCCATTGTGCTGGGCGCAGTTTGGTACGGTGTCTCCGCTGAATGGGTCAAAACCTGGTTTTCATGGAGCATAGACACGTGGCGTATCGTTCTCGCGGGCTATGTGATCGTTGCCTCCGTACTGCCGGTCTGGCTGTTGTTACAACCACGAGATTATCTCGCTTCTTTTGTCCTTTATTTCGCCCTGGGTATCAGCATCATTGGCATTCTGCTCGGTGGCGCTCATCTTCAATCTTCGTTGCCAGCATTCAAATCGTTCCATACGGAACAGGGCGAACAGCTTTGGCCCATGTTGTTCATCATGGTTGCCTGTGGGGCGATCTCTGGGTTCCATTCGCTGGTTGCCAGTGGAACTACCGCCAAACAAATCCGGAGAGAGTCAGACGCAACATTAATTGGATATGGCGCCATGTTGATAGAGGGCGTTTTGGCGGTTGTAGCCATCATAACGGTAATGATTGTGGGTAGTGTGCAAGGAAAAACGCCTGTCGCCATCTTTAGTAGCGGCTTCGGGCAGTTTGCTGCGGTATTAGGCATTCGCGCAGAAGTCGGCACCGCTCTAGGCCTTTTGGCGATCAATACCTTCATTCTCACGTCACTTGATACGGCTTCTCGTATCGCGCGTTATCAACTTCAAGAGTTGACGAATATGAAACTGGACCGATATTCCGCAACCCTTGCCGGGGTGGTGCTTGCGTTGGCGCTTATCTATGTGAAGACCGGCGATGTGCCTGCTCATGAACGTATTTGGCCCATGTTTGGCACGTCGAATCAGCTGGTTGCCGCGCTGGCGCTCTTGGGCGTATCTCTCTGGGTAATTAAAGGCTTAAAAAAGCCAGCAACCTTTTTGATTATCCCGATGATTTTCATGGCGCTGACCACGTTTGCGGCTCTGGTGTTTTTGTTGCAAAACTCTCTTGATAAAGGGGATTATGTGCTGGGCGTCATTGCCGCCGTGTTGTTGGTATTGGCAATTTTGCTCTACCGAGAAGCTTGGTACGCCTTTACGCGGGGTTCGGAAGCAGAAAACAATCGCCACGAACCGCTCCCCCAAACTCTGCAGACCAGCGAAGGAAAATAGATGTCCGGAGGTTTCGCCAACCGGAGACCTTCCCGTGTTTTTTTCGTCACGGTTGTTATCGGTTGGTTGGGGAGCGTCTCCGCTTTTTGTTGGCTATTCTCCACCGGTGATTCCCGCCTGAAACTCGAAGGTTGGGATGAGCAACACTATTATGCGTATGCGCGGTCGCTCGCAATCGATGGCGACCTGGATTTTTCCAACGAGTATGAGTACTTTTACGGCAATTCCGCGGCGGGCGACTCACCAAATTTGTCTGTGCCGCCCACTCCTACGGGTCTCCGTCCAAACCGCTACCCCGCAGGCATGGGACTTTTACTGGCACCGCTTGTGTGGTTAGCCCATGGCCTAACATGGACGGTTAATCTATTTTGCAAGTATCCAATGCCGTACGACGGATGGGCTCCCACGTACCTCCTCTCCTATTGTCTGGGTAGCATTACCCTCGCCTGGTTCGGCATAACACTGACATGGCAAACCCTCAGCCGCATGGTCGGCTTTCCAAAGGCAACTATCGCCGTCTTCTCCATGTTCTTCGGGACCAATCTCTTTTATTACCTGGTGTTTCAGCCCGGAATGGCACACGCTGTCTCCACAGGACTGGCTGGATGTTATATGTATGTGCTGGTTCGATATGAAGAAAAGCATATAGTCCCGAGGGCTGTACTCCTTGGACTTCTAAACGGTATCATGGGCGCCGTTCGTTACACGGATGCTCTTATCGGTCTCATGTTCGGGGTCTATGAACTCCTTCCTGTTCTCTTTTTTGCTGAAAAAAGACAAGCCAAGAATCTTCTTCAAATCATAAAATTGGGACTTTATTATCTAGGTGGATTTCTTACGGGAATTGCTCCCCAAGTACTTGTATGGAAAACGCTGACGGGTTCTTTTCTAGCTAATACATACGCAGGCTACTCATTTCATTGGTTTCAGCCGGCGGTTATCCAAAGCCTGTTTTCCACGCGGAATTCGCTGTTCTTTTACTCCCCTTTGGTTCTATGGGCATTGTGGGGAATGTTGCGGGGCATGTTCGGACAATACATGCGGCTTTTTGTGTCGGGGCTCTTTTTCTTCGTTGCACTGGTCTATGTCAACATGGCATGGAGCTGCTGGTGGTTCGGCGCGTCGTTCGGTGCACGCGCCATGCTATCGTGCTGGCCTATATGGACAGCCGGACTGGCTTGGCAGTTGAAGACAGGAATTACGTCAGAAAAACCGTATCTACAGCCGAAAACCTGGGCGACTTTAGGAATCATCGTACTATGCATCAGCTGGACGTTGCTTCTGGCAATGCTGTTTCATTTTTGCCGAATCAGTCATGAAGAAGGGTTCACGTGGCACGAATTCATGCGTGCCGTTTGCATAATATGAGGTAATACCACTCACGGCGTAAAGGTTACATGACAATCGGGTCCATCTTACTCATTGCAATCGGTCTTTCCATGGACGCGCTAGCCGTTGCCATAGCATCCGGCATCGTGTTGGGATCCGTGTCTCGGAGACAATTATTTCGCCTAAGTTTTCATTTCGGTTTGTTTCAGGCGGGCATGCCAGTGCTCGGTTGGCTCACAGGACAGACCTTTGCCAGTCGCATGACCGCTTTTGACCACTGGATAGCGTTTGGGTTGCTTGGATATGTGGGTGGGAAAGCCTTGTATCAAGCTCTTCAAGCGCCGGAATCGCTGAGCCAAAAAACCGACCCCACGCGCGGGATGAGTTTGGTCACCCTTTCGGTTGCCACGAGCATCGACGCATTTGCCGTCGGACTCAGTTTTGCTCTACTCGACGTAGTCATTTGGTATCCGTGCGCGATCATTGGCTTCACCACAGCGTTGGTCACCATGTTCGGCATGCTCATGGGCGGACGTCTCGGTATGAAATTTGGCCGCCGAGTGGAAATCATCGGCGGCCTTGTGCTCATCGGGATTGGCACAAAAATCCTTATTCAACACTTAATGATGTAGCAAAGCCCGCTTTTGCTCAAGAACATGATTCCACAAGGTGTAGTTCACTCGTACTTCTTACCCATCAAGTGGCAGAGAATGAATCGGTCGAGTTCTTCATAATCCCGCTCTCGGATGAGCTGTTCCTCGATCTTACGATCAAGCGTTGCCACCTTCTCCAAAAGGAATAAGAACCGTTCCCGGCTGTAGGCAAGGTGCTTCCAATTTCCGGACGCTTTCTGGGTCCGCATCATTTGCACGTCCAGTCCGACACATTCGCCTTTTCTGCCGTAACCATATTCTTCAAGAACCCGCACCTGGTTAAAAGCACGGCGCAAGTTGTAGGAGCCGAAGGTCTTGTCCTGGTCAAACTTCAGACCACCCTGGTCATTCAAATGTACACTCCAGAGCTTATTATGCGCCAAGGCATACCCCATATCGTCGGACGGATCCAACCCTGCCAGAATGGAGTGCGCCGTTTCCACCAAAACGCCCACGCGACTAGGGTCAGCGGTCATGTAACTCAAGCCCACGGCATGTCCGATGGTGGAAATAATGGCACTGTCGACCGGTTCGTTCGGTTTGGGCTCAATGAGAATACAAATATTGGGGTCGTACTCGAGAAAGGTGTTGATCGCATCTCGGATTTGCAGGACTTGGATGCGCGCGATTTTGCTTTCACGGATATACGTTCCTTCGCGCGCTAGCCACAGGACGATTTTTCTTGTTCCCAAAATATTCGCAATGTCGATCGCTGTTTTCGTCCGAGTAATTGCATAGCGTCGGCACTTTGGATCGTTATTCGTGTAGGCGCCATCTATCGTTTCAGGGGCAAACCACAACCGCGGCGCAACAAATTCCGCTTCAAGCCCTTCGTCGTTGAGCATTTTCTTTACTTTTCGGGCTTCTTTTGCAATCTGCGAAGAAGACTTGGAATCGAGATCAGGCACTACGTCATCGTCATGAAACTGGACCAGCTCAAACTGAAGTTTACGTGCCAATTTGATCTTCTTTGCCAGAGGAATCGGTTGACGCACCGGAGGTCCAAAAGGATCCGCACCTTCCGAGATATTCCACGGACCAAAGGAAAACCGATACTGTCCCTTATAAGCTGCCATCTTAAACACCCTCCATTTTCACAAACACCGCAACCCTTCGGTACAAGTGAAAAGCATAATGCTTCTTTCAGCGCACATCAAACCCGCTGGATAAGTTCACAATCGTTTGGCACTGTGAGTTCATACCCCCGGTTGTTATTGGGAGGAGCGGGTCTTCGAAGCGACGAAGCAATCGCCTCATCTTCTACGGAGGCACAACGCGTTGCAGCCTATCCCGACTCCGGGTTATCCCCCGGATACCTCAGGGGATTGCCACGTCGTGCCTGTCGGCACTCCTCGCAATGACACCGCTGGGGATGCAGCGGAAAAAGCGCCCCGGAAAGACGGCAACTTCCCATAATTCCCGAGGGATTGCCACGTCGTGCCTATTACCACTCCTCGCACTGACCGCGGCGGGGCAATAGTGCAGTAGGACATGATGTAGAAAAAAGTAATCCCAAATGTTCAAGGGGGTCGCAAAAGGGTCAATCATACTTCCGGGTGCCACGCGTCGATGCCTTTTCCATTAGAACCGTCCTGGGAATGCCTCTATGCCTCGTCCAACGTAACAGAAAGTGCCAAAAATGCTGGACGAATACGATGTCTGGAACTCCAACTTAGCTTACGGTATGCTAGAACAATATGGATACTCCGGATTTTGATTTTGCGAAAGAAAACGTCGCACTGGCTCCGCTGACATACTATAGAGTGGGAGGCCCTGCCCGTTTGGCACTCATCCCCCGAAACATTGAAGAGGCGTGTCAGGCGTATATTTGGATGAGGAAACAACCGTGCCGAACGCTTGTCTTAGGCGCAGGTTCCAACGTATTGATCGCAGATCACGGATTTGACGGAATCGTGCTGATCACGACCGGGCTCAACCGTATCGAGCCCTTAGGAAACGACCTTTTCGAAATCGAGAGTGGGGTTGTGCTGGATACCGTAGTGCAGCAGATCATGATTCCCAACAACTACGAGGGCGTTGGCGGACTCGCGGGGATACCAGGTACGGTAGGTGGAGCGGTTTTTATGAATGCCGGGACTGTGAACGGAACCACAGACCAATGGGTGAACCAGGTCGAGCTTATAGGCCCCGAAGGCAGATCTGTCAGGAAGGTAACGAAAGAGGATTATGGATACCGGGGACAAACGTTCTGCCCGCAGGGCGCCCTGATTCTCCGAGCGCAGTTTCGGTTCCAAAAGTCCAACGTGGATCAAAAGACAATTTACGAGCACTACATCCAACGCCGACGTGAAAAGCAACCTCAAGGCTATTGTTGTGGCAGCGTATTTAAGAATCCACCAGGTGACCACGCGGCAAGACTGATCGAGGCATGTGGATTGAAGGGCGCCCGCTGTGGAGGCGCCGTGATCAGCCCGATCCACGCCAATTTTATCATGAACGAGGAAAACGCCACAGCGAATGACATACTGGCTTTGATTCACTTGTGCAAGGCTCAGGTGCGAGAAAAGTTTGGAATCGACCTGCAAGAAGAAGTAGTCATCATCCGCTGAAATCACAACAAGAGACGGGCTTTTCGGGGCTATCTGAGATAAGTTGTTATGTCGTCGCGACAGGTATAGACTGCACAATTAAATAACGGGAAGGAGATAGGCTCATGTCGTCACTGGAAAACTTGAAAACAGCGTTCGCCGGAGAAAGCCAAGCAAATCGCAAATATCTTGCTTTTGCGAAGAAAGCAGAAGAGGAAGGCTTCCCGCAAGTCGCGAAACTTTTCCGCGCTGCGGCGGAAGCAGAAACGGTGCATGCCCATGCCCACTTACGCGCGATGGACGGCGTTAAGGACACACGCAAGAATCTGGAAGAGGCAGTGGCTGGCGAAGAATACGAGTTCAAAGATATGTATCCTCAATTTCTCGAGGAGGCTGAAAAAGAGGGAAATACTCGGGCAGCGGTTTCCTTCAAACACGCGCTAAGAGTGGAAGAAATCCATCACACACTGTATGCCAAAGCCTTGAGCGCCGTTCAAGAAGGAAAAGACCTTACTGCTGCGCCCATCTGGGTCTGTAGCATCTGCGGCTATACCGTTATGGGAGATGCGCCTGACCGTTGTCCCGTGTGCAATGCCCCACGAGAACGGCTTTTCCAAGTTCATTAATTATATCTGTTTCAAAAAAGGTGGGTTATCCCATGTCCGGAACCAGTTCAGCGGTATGGGTGTGCGTTGTTTGCGGCTATGTGCATCGAGGAGATAAGCCGCCGGCGGAATGCCCAGTGTGTGGAGCTTCCTCCGACGCCTTCGAATTGCAGGAGACTTCGAAATCCCCTTTGCCTTCCGCAGAAAACGTGTGGCGCTGTGTAGTTTGCGGCTACGTCCACAAAGGCGTCGAAGCGCCACAAGAGTGTCCTCTGTGCGGCGCGCCTTCGAACGCTTTTGAACGGATAGATGAGTCAGCCGAAACGCCGAAAAAACCTGCTGTTCAACGGGGCACTTTAGTAATTGTCGGGGCGGGAGTGGCTGGGGTCAGTGCCGCAGAGTCTGCCCGGCAGCATGCACCCGACATGCGGATTGTGTTGATTTCAGACGAAGCTGCGCTGCCCTATTATCGGTTGAACCTTTCGCGGTACCTCGCCGGGCAAATCTCACCCGAGCAGTTGCCCCTTCATCCAGAAGAATGGTATACGCAAAACCGAATCGAGCGCTTGCACTCCTGCATTGTCTCAAATATCGCTCTTGACGACCATTTGGTACGCTTGGCGGATGGTTCATCGATGCGGTTCGACAAGTTGATTTTTGCTACGGGCGCTAGCGCCTTTGTTCCCGCGATACCTGGAACGGAGCGCCAAGGCGTGTATGTGTTCCGGAGTTTGGACGACGCAGAGGCACTGCGACGAGCAACTGCCAATCAAGGGGCAAAAGCAGTTTGCATCGGCGGCGGCATATTAGGTTTGGAAACAGCCGGAGCGCTTGCCCGTCGCGGCGTTCGCGTCACCTTGCTGGAAAGTGCGGACTGGCTGCTGCCGCGACAACTCAACCGTGACGCTGGACTTTTGCTCGAAAACCTTGTCAAGGCACAAGGTATTTCGATCAAACGGTCTGTTCGGGTAAGCGGCATTAGCGGCGACGACGCAGCACACGGGGTCGAACTCGAGGGTGGAGAACACGTCGAAGCGGATTTCGTGGTAGTGACCGCGGGCGTTCGTCCGAACACAAAACTTGCAAAAGACGCTGGTATAACCGTTAAACAGGGCATTGTGGTCGATGATTGTCTTCAGACCGACCACGCCGATATCTTTGCCGTCGGGGATTGCGCGGAACATCGTGGTCTCGTTTATGGCTTATGGGATCCCGCCAGATTTCAAGGAACAATCGCTGGAAAAAACGCAGCAGGCATCCCTACCGAATTTGCTGGCGTGCCCCGCGCCAATTCGCTAAAGGTGTTGGACATCAATCTATATAGCATCGGTGTCGTTTCGATTCCCGATGATTCCTATGTCGAATGGTGCCGTCTTACGGAATCAACCTACGTCCGATACGTGTTTCATGGCAGAAAACTAGTCGGCGCTATCCTCATTGGCGATATTCATCTTGCGGCGGCAATTACAAAAGCCATCAAGTCAGAAACGGACTTCAGCGGCATCCTGAAAAAACATTCTGATGTTGGCGCGGTCAGTGAGTTCCTGGAGAGCCAATATCCCGGATCAAACTAGGATTCGCGGAAAGAACACCGACAAAGAGTTTACGCGGCATCAATGGCTTGAATATCCGCTATGTTGTTCTTGCGAACGCGTCTCGTTTGGCCCTGGAACTGGATATAGTAGAACTCGTCGCCCTCGTCCAAAACCTTGTCAACCGGCTGAGATACGCCGCTTGCAAAATGCACGACGAACTTGCGATTCTTGTCTGTCCGCAGCACGCGAGATCCTTGGTCAAATTTGGCAAAATACACCGGGTTTACCCCGTACCGCTCAATGTGTTTCAGTTGGCTGATTACGCGGGTTACATACGCTTGCGTTTCTGCAAAAGGTGGCACCCCGCCGTAACGCACAACGTTTTCAGGACCCGCATTGTAACCCGCCAGTGCCAAGACGAGATTCCCATTGAACGCTTTGAGTAGTTGGGCGAGATATTGCGTGCCGCCCGCGATATTTTGCGCCGGATCGAAAATATTCTTTACCCCCATATCGGCAGCAGTTCCGGGCATAAGTTGCATCAAGCCACATGCACCCGCACGCGACACGGCGTAGCGGTTAAAATTGCTCTCGACACGAATGACCGCATACACCAGGTCCTCGTCCAGTCCGTTAAGTTGCGAATAGTAACGAACCAGTTCCTGAATGTCAGATGATACATATTGGGCTGGTGCCTGCTTTTGCTGGTATCGCCCGGGTATTGTGATAGGCTGAAACGTCAGCGTAATCTCCTTGTACCCCTTACCCACATAGTTCTGGGGCACATTGGTGAAAATGCGCACGCCGTTCTCGTCAACAAAAGCGCGCATATTGCCCCGGACGTATCGCTCTATCGTAGCACGTCTGGCTGGACTCACCTGGTACACCAAGGGTTGTGCCTTGTCCGCGGGACCCCGAGCAACCATGGAAGGATTGCCCGCTGCACCCAAAAGAAAACAAGTCACACCGGCTAGCCACAACATGGGTGATAGACGCGATTGATCAGAGGCTCGCTGTTCTCTAAATGAATTTCGCAACAGCATACCAATCACTATACAAAATAAACAGAAATTTCGCAATCCCTTGCATGTGAGCAGTAGGTTTGGAACTTTTTGTTATGTTGGATGACCAATTGAAGAGAGGATTTTCCATGAAGGTTATTGAGAGGAAGCCACGGACGCATAGCGCCATAGGTAGGTTTGATCTATCTCAGCCCCCTTAGTCCCCCTGCACGCGGGGGGATGGCTCCCCGCCGTGTTCTTCTGTCATCCCTTCTTACTCCCCCGCATGCCGGTGGAGACAGGGGGCTGAACCCTGCCCAGGGGATAGAAAGCCGTCCCCCGCTGTCATTGCGAGGAGCCCCGAAGGGGCGACGTGGCAATCCCCTTAGGTATCCGGAGATTGCTTCGACCCATGCCCACCTCATCTTGCGCTGCACGGTTGAGGGGATTGCTTCGTCGCTTCGGGGACTCGCTCCTCGCGATGACAACCGGGGGGTGCCGCGGAAGGGGACTCAGTCAAGGGTGTCTCCGGGTACCCGAGCGGATTGCCATGTCGTGCCTGGTGGCACTCCTCGCAGTGAGAATGCTAAGTGCCGACATAAGGACTCGATAGGAAAAATATCGCTATTCTGTATGTCCCGAACCTTTTCAAACTTTTGATCCTTTGGGCGAAGGGGTTATGCGTCCCGCATCGGGACACGGGTTGACAGAGAGGACAATTCATAAAACAGGAACCATCTTCACATTTGCGTGCAACAGCCGGTTATTGGTTTCATGAACCACCGGCGTGTAAACTCAACAAAGAGAAACGATAGGACGAGTGACATGCGAGGCATTAAATGGGCATCATAAGAGTGATATGGAAACAATTGGTCGTGATTCTCGTTGGAAGCTCTCTGGTCTGTGGGGCGGCCTATGTGGCGAACCAAACAGACCTATTTCATCGGGTCTCTCTGGATATCTCGGGGACAAGCGGAGAAGGCCGCATTCAGCGGCAGAATAACGGTACGTTCCGCTTGAGCTACAAAGATTCCAATGGGAATATTTACGCTCAATTATATAAAAAGGACCCCCGATTCTTCTTAGGCCGGCGCGATGAGAATTCGTTAATCATCCGGTATGACGCAAAAAATCCACGAGAGTTTCAGCCAGCGGGCATATCGTTATTGCCGGGACTCTCGGCGCTTTTCTTGGGCCTGTTTGGTTTTCTGCTAATCATGAAAGGGCGCCGGAACGTGCTAAACTTGTTGCGAACACGCCACGAGAGTGGTTCATCAAAACTGCCTGGGAGTTCCTCCCCGTGAAGGTGCTTTCACTCGGTCCCATTTTCGGCCAAACGCCTCTGATCGCCAAGTCGTTTCGGTCCCAAAAGGGGCATGAAATCCGCACCCTCGCTTGCGTGGGCTTTTCGCCTCTTGCCGACACAGCCGATTATCTTTTCCAGCCTGGGGAACCCGTAAGTGAAATCCTTCGACGGATAAGCCCGGAATGGTCGCCGGACGTTCTCGTGTCTTGGTTGCCCGAGTTGGTACCTCCACCGTTGGGTATCGAGCACTGCCCGCTCCCCACCGTGGCTATCGTGTCGGATTGGAGCCTTCGCTATCCATGCTTAGCCTATAATTTGTCACGATTTGACCTTGTATTAGTCGATAAGAAGGGGGCAACATTTTTTCGTCCGGTGGGAGTCGTTCCGGAATACCGCTTTCCTCTCTACTCCCATTGGACAGAGGTTCACCAAGATCAAGGACTCGAACGCGACATCGATATCTTGTTCGTCGGCAGCTTGAACAGCGCCATCCATGGTGAACGCTCGAGATTGCTAGAGAGAATCGCTGCGGCTCCCCAGCCATGGCATGTTGAAATCCGAGACGGAGTGTTTGGAGCAGCGTATGCCGCCCTGCTTAATCGCGCAAAAATCGTGGTGAATTACACGCTACGGGGAGAAATGAATCTGCGCTGTCTCGAGGCGACGGCGTGCGGCGCCCTCTTATTTATAGAAGAGACTAACTGGGAAATCGGTGATTGGTTTCGTCCCGGTCTAGAAGTGGTGCTGTACAATGAACAAAATATCCTCCCGCTACTGCAGCGTTACTTAAAAGATGATACCGAACGATCAAAAGTTGCCCAAGCTGGAAAAGAGCGGGCGATGCGTCTTGCCGGCGAAACGCGGCTTGATGACGTGCTTGACATCTTCGCTGCTTTAGAACCTTCGGAACGCCCCTACCTCAATTTCAGGGAACACGACAAGCAACGGGCAGACATTTCCTTGTATTCTTTCGACATGGAGACGCCCATGGGTGCCTGGGCAGAATACTGTTTGCAGAAAGCCGCCGAAGAAGATTCGCAAAACGCGCTGGCGGCAGCAGCCTTAGGGTTTCGTGCTTACCATCGATCGTTGCGCGCCGACCCAGAGACCAGACAACAAGAACTCGGGGCTGCCCTTCACTGGTCAAAGGAAGCGTGCCGTCGCCGCCCCGAGTTAGCGGTGTTCCACTATAATCTCGCCGTTGTCTGTCGGGCGTGCGGTTTAAATGATCAGGCAATCGGTTTTATTGATGCTGCAAGGAAGTCAAATGACTGCGAGGATGCCCTTTTTCTCTATGGGGAAATGACTAACGCAGGTTATACCGGCTGGCTCAAAGCACTGTCCGAGGGTAGCGCGTCGGCTGATATGCTCCGGGGTATGGGTGCCGCCCTTCTCGCGGCAATCCTGTTGGACAAATGCCAGTGGGTAGAAGCATTGGAATCCGCTTCTTTTGCGGAGTCCTTGGGTCATAGAACCCGCGACGTTTACCTTATACGGGCGGCGGCTCTGGAACGACTTGGCGACACGCGACAGGCGACGGAAGAACTCGAAAAGGCGTTGGCTCTCAGCGCTTTTGACTACGAGTTGCGAATGCGTCTTGCGCAGGCGTATGCAAAGACCGGCCGTATGGCGGATTTACGAAAACTCGTTGATGAATCCGGGCGTATCTTTTCGCGCGTTCCTCATTTGACGGAGTGTGCGGAGATATTTTCAAGGCTTTTGCCAGCCTAATTACATTTTCCGCACGCTTGCCTGCCCTTCATGCAAATAAACCCAACGATCCGAACGTTCCCCAATGGAATCATCGTGGGACACAATCACCATGGTGACCCCTTCGGAACGATTTAGATTCCATAACAAGTCAATGATCTCGGCACCGGTGTTCTCGTCCAAGTTACCCGTGGGTTCATCCGCAAGCACAACGCTAGGACGATTGAACAAAGCTCGAGCTATGGCGACGCGTTGCTGCTCTCCGCCACTCAACATTCCCGGTTTGTGATTGAGCCGCTCACCCAGTCCGACCTTGGTTAACAACTCGACGGCACGGTCTTTGTGCACGTTTCTTTTGGAACCCTGGCAAAGGACGGGCATCATTACATTTTCAAGGGCGGTAAACTCAGGCAACAGGTGATAAAACTGAAATACAAACCCCAGTTCACGATTGCGTAGTTGATTGACCTCTGCGCGAGATAATCGGGTTACATTTTGTCCCCTGAAAAGCACCTCGCCTGCCGTAGGGGTATCCAAAGTACCTAAAATATGCAAGAGCGTACTCTTGCCCGCGCCTGAAGGTCCGCTAACAGCGAGGATTTCTCCCTCGTAGATTTCAAGATTGATCCCACGAAGGATACGCAGTTCGCGATTGCCGTCGTAAAAGGTTTTCACCAAGTTGCGGCATTCGATAATGACTTTTTTATTCATTTCGTAACGCATCCACCGGGTCAACGCGTGCAGCGCTCCACGCCGGATAAATCGTGGAAAGAAACGTTAAAATGACCGCCGAAATCGTAATGCTTGCCACATCCTGCCACACAATGGCAACGGGAATGCGATCAAAATAGTAAATTTGCTGGTTAAACAGATCGACCCCAAGCATCCACGCGATGACGTTGGCAACCGGATTCAGATTGTGGGCGAGAAAGACTCCAAGTAATAACCCGCTCAGTGTGCCAGCCAATCCGATATACAGGCCTTGCAAAATAAATATCCGAATTATCGAACCCGTGCTGGTTCCTATGGTTCGGAGTATTCCGATGTCGCGTCGTTTTTCCATTACGATCATAATGAGGGTACTCGTTATGTTGAATGCGGCGACAAGTACGATGAAGACCAAAATAACGTACATGACCACCTTTTCTTGCACAAGCGCCTCAAAAAACGCCTGCTGACTTTCGTACCACGTCACCGTAGCGTACCCCAACTCTGATTCGATCTTTTGGGCGACCCGACCTGCAATGTCGGGACTGGTGAGTTTACAATGCACGCCGTCGACACCCGGCTTGCCGGTGAGCATTTGCGCCGTCTCAATGTCTACAAAGGCATACATGGCATCAAACTCGGACATCTGAGCCTGAGCGATGCCACTGACGCGTAACAGGAGTTCTTGCCCGGGTCGCAGCCCAAAGGGTGTGGTCTTGGTTCTTGGGGTGATGACAACCAATTCGTCGCCGACGGTTACCCGGAGCCTATCCGCCAGGACATACCCCAACATGATCTCTTTTTTGCCGGGAAGGTCCCCGAAGCCGAAGGTTCTACCGTTCTTGGTAGTCAAGTTATCGGCGATTTGTGTGACTGCGGTCTCCTTTTCAATGTCCACTCCCATAATGTAAGCGCCTTCATAGCGCGGCTCGGAGCCCCCAACCGTCTTGAGCAGTCCAAGAACCTCAATGTAAGGGCTTGCGGCAACGATTTCCGGACAAAGCTGGGTCACTTCATCCAACATATGTTGGGGATCAAGGACAGGGCGTCCAAAAGGGTCCATGATCGCAAGATGGGAACGGTTGCCGATAATGGTCGCGCGGAGTTCGATATCAAAACCGGTCATGACGCTCATTACAACAATGAGGGCGATAACTCCCACGCTGACTCCTGCGGTCGAAATGAGCGTGATGAGATTGATAAACCGGGTCTTTCGTTTGCCGCGCAGATAGCGCAAGGCAATAAACGATTCAAAGCCCATAAGCCTCGTTGTTTGTCCTTTCTGCTACCGGCGATGAAGTGTGACTTCAAGCGGACAAACCGCCCCGGTTCAGTCTAACGTACGCAGTTGAGGGAACAAAATGACATCGCGGATAGACGGAGAATCCGTGAGTAACATTGCAAGACGGTCAATGCCGATGCCCAGCCCAGCCGTAGGAGGCATACCCACCTCCAAGGCAGTGATGAAGTCTTCATCAAGATGCTGTGCTTCGTCATCCCCCGCTTCCCGCTGCTTCACTTGTTCCATGAAACGTGCCCGTTGATCAATCGGGTCATTCAATTCTGAAAAGGCATTACAAAGTTCCAGCCTTCCCATAAATACCTGAAATCGTTCGGTAAGTGCGGGGTTATCCGGTTTTCGCTTCGCCAGCGGCGAAATCTCCACCGGATAGTCATAGAGAAATGTCGGCGATACCAGATGAGGAACGACCCGTTCTTTCATGACTTCATCTACGATTTTGCCATACCCTAAAGTGGCGTCAATTTCCACACCTGCAGATTCCGCGCGTCGCGCGGCTTCGTCTCTATCGCGTGTGGACTCGAGGTCAATGCCAGCAAATTCGCGGATAGCATCATGCAAGGCTATCCGACGCCAAGGACGCCCGGCACAAACTTGTTCACCCTGATAGGAGAACGTCAAATCGCCCACCACCTTTTCGACCACATAGACAAAGAGTTCTTCAGTCTCATCCATTAATCCATTGTAATCTTGATACGCCTCGTAGAGTTCCAGCATCGTGAATTCGGGATTGTGACGCGTATCCACGCCCTCATTTCGAAAATTGCGATTCAGTTCATACACCCGCTCGAATCCTCCGACAATGAGGCGTTTCAAATATAATTCGGGAGCGATTCGCAGATAAAAATGCCGGTCATACGTATTGTGATACGTAATAAAGGGTCTGGCAGTCGCACCACCTGGGATAGGATGTAACATGGGTGTTTCCACTTCCAAAAACCCACGCGAATCCAGCCATTCCCGTAACGCACCCACAATGCGACTCCGTTTCCGGAAAACCTCACGCACTTCGGGATTCGCCACTAGGTCGAGGTAACGTCTCCGGTACCGCGTTTCTACGTCGGTAAGACCGTGGTATTTTTCCGGGAGAGGCCGAAGCGACTTCGTGAGAAGCGTATAGGACTCGGCAAACACCGTGATCTCACCCGTCCGAGTACGTTTGATGGGACCGGACACGCCGATGAAATCACCGATATCTATGTCGTCCAGGGCAGCATAGGCTTCTTCTCCGATATTCTTGATGCCGAAAAAGACCTGGATTTTGCCGCCCTCATCCCTTAAATCCGCAAAAGTGCTTTTCCCGTGACAACGCAATGCGGTAATACGGCCTGCCAACGTGGCCTGCTGTGAGGGAGGCGTTTCCGAAGCGACCGATTCCGCTTTTGTGAAGGCCGCAACGGCTTCAGGGATAGTTGTTGTGCGTACAAATTTGTGTTTGAACGGGTTGTCGCCTCGAGCACGAATACGCTCGAGCTTTTCTATACGATTTTGTATCAGTTCCTGTTCTGTCGAATGGTGTTCATTCTCTTGTTGCATATTTGTAACCCTATCTATCCAGATCATCTACCATTATGACGAAAAGGTCCGTCCGTCAAACCACTCACATGGTTTTCAACTCCTTACACGCTCGCGTCGGCCCTTTTCGAGAGTTTCAATTTCAGAAATGCCTCAACGAATAGGTCTATTTCCCCATCAAGCACGCGGTCCACATTGGACGTTTCAACTTCAGTACGGTGGTCTTTCACCATTTGATAAGGGTGGAGCACATAACTGCGAATCTGACTGCCCCACGCAACGTCCATTTGGTTTTCGCGACCGGCAATGCGTTCGGCTTCTTTCTTTTTCATTTCTCGGTCATAGAGACGCGCCTTGAGCATTTCCATCGCCACGGCGCGGTTTCGGTGTTGCGAACGCTCGATCTGGCAGGCAACAACTATTCCCGAAGGGATGTGAATGAGACGCACCGCCGAACTGGTTTTATTCACTTTCTGACCACCGGGACCACTCGAACGGAACGTCTCCATCCGAATGTCTTCCTCCTTGATTTCGATTTGGATGCTTTCATCCAGTTGGGGCACCACTTCGATGGCGGCAAAAGACGTGTGCCGTCGGCTGTTCGCATCGAAAGGTGAAATCCGCACAAGACGATGGACACCTTCTTCTGATTTCAAATAGCCGTAAGCAAACGGCCCCTCGACGGACAAGGTGGCGCTTTTCAACCCCGCTTCTTCTCCCGGTTGATAATCCATCAATTCCACCGTGAACTCTTTTCGTTCGCAGTATCGAACGATCATGCGATAGAGCATACTTGCCCAGTCACACGACTCGGTGCCACCTGCGCCAGGGTGAATGTTGACAATGGCGGGACGTGAGTCACGCGGATCGGAAAAAAGACTGGTGATCTCCAGCTGGTCGATCTTCTTGGCGATTTTCTGCAGTTCTGCCGTAATTTCTGAGACCATGGACTCGTCTTGTTCCGCACGCGCGAGATCCAACAAAACCCGCACATCCTCCAGTTCCGTGCCAAGACGTTCGGGTTCTTCCACGGTGGTTTTGAGATTCTTGATTCGCTGCATCACTTTCTGCGCAGCTTCGGGATCGTTCCAAAATCCATCGACAGAAGTCTGCGCTTCCAGACGTGCGATTTCCTCTTTAAGCGCATCAATATTGAGACAACGACGAAGTTCCTGAAACCGCGCCGCGTAATCCTCCAGTTGTGCTAGTTCTTCTTCATACATGATCTATCTGCTGTGTCTCCGGTTTATGGGGTTAGAAGCCTCACATAAAATCATGGTTGGGCACGTAGATATAGTACAGGATGGGCGCAGCGAACAAGAAACCGTCGCATCGATCGAGTACACCGCCATGTCCTGGGAAAAACGCGCCGGAATCCTTGACGCCAGCATCGCGTTTCAAGCACGATTCCGTCAGATCGCCGATTTGTGCCACAATCGACATTAGCGCAGCCGCCTTCAAACTACTCCAAATGTTCCAACCCGGTAACTCACCTGCCCCGGTCTTCTGCCAGAAAACATGCAACAATGCTACGCCAACGAGTGCCGCCAAGAATCCGCCGAAGGCACCTTCCCACGTTTTCCGCGGACTGACCTTCGGGGCTAACGGATGAGCGCCCGCCAAACTTCCTACAACGTAAGCCGCCGTGTCGGTGAGTACCACTACGACAAATAAGAAGGTCACAAGCAACGGGCCGACCCCAGGCGTTCTCTGAATTAACAAGACGTGGGCGCTAAACCAGCCTACGTAAAAAACCCCAAAAGCGGAACTGGTCAAGCCAGCCACAGAATGTTGCCCCCTTACAATGTGCAACGATGCTACCAGTAATAAACCGCCCCAAAGCACAAAATTGGTCACGTGGATGTCAGCCCCATACCCACTTATTGTCACCAATACCCCTGCAACGATGCCGCCAATCGTTTCCGGGGAGATCGCGCGCGCCCGCACAATCGCATAATATTCGTAAAGTCCCACACCCGACAGAAACGCCACAAAAAGGGCGAATCCCCACGAAAAACGAGGACTCCATATCAGGAAAAGCACGACAGGCAGTACAACCGTCGCGGTGACAATTCTTAAGAGGATACGTTGTGTCTTACTGCTCATTTGGAACGCGTGCGGCCCCCGAAACGACGTTGGCGCGACTGAAACTCTGCGATGGCTTCGTATAAATGCTCCTTGCGGAAATCCGGCCAAAGCGTAGGGGTTACATATATTTCCGCATAGGAAAGCTGCCAAAGCATAAAGTTACTGATACGCATTTCTCCGCTAGTGCGAATAAGTAAATCGACATCCGGAAACCTGGGCTCGTATAAGTACTGTGAAAATACGTTTTCATCTATTTGCTGAGGCGTCAACCTACCGGCTTGAACTTCCTCGGCTATTTTCCGCGAGGCATCGACGATCTCCGCCCGAGCCCCGTAGTTCAAAGCCACCAACACCGTCATGGATTTGTTTGCAGCGGTCCGTTCCATAGCATATTCCAAATCTTGACGTGCCTTACTCGGAAGGGCATCGAGTCTTCCTATGGCGCGAATGCGTATATCTTGTTGGTGAATCTCTTCCAGTTCGAGTGCGATATACTTGCTCAACAAACGAAATAATGTGCTAATCTCCGTTTTGGAACGCCGCCAGTTTTCGGTGGAAAACGCATAGAGTGTTAGGGCTTCCACTTTGCCCAATTCGCGACATGCCTCAATCACGGCGCGGACGCTTTTGGCGCCGGCTTCATGACCTGCCGCACGGCTGACGCCATGAAGACGAGCCCATCTGCTGTTACCGTCCATAATGATGGCGATATGACGAGGTATACGTTGTTGATCCAGACGGGCTACCTTCATGCACGGCCTCTATCCATGAGAAAACACGTTTATAAAAAAGAACCGCGGATGAAGCACATGATGCCATTCCGCGGGAAGTGATCACTCAAAAAACGCAGGAGCCACGCGTATCATACCTCCATGACCTCTGCTTCTTTTTTCTTAAGGACGTCTTCGACCTTTTCGATATAGTCATCGGTCAGTTTCTGCAAATCTCCCGTGATCTTATGGGCTTCATCCTCGGGGATTTTTCCGTCTTTCTGATCTTTTTTTACCGCATCCACCGCGTGACGTCGGACGTTTCGAATGGCAACCCGCGCTTCTTCTGCCAATTTCCCAAGTAACTTTACCAAGTCCTTCCTACGCTCCTCCGTCAAGGGAGGAATAGGAATCCGCACTACGCGCCCGTCATTGGAAGGTGTCAGATCTAAGGGCGACGCTAAAATAGCCTTTTCGATAGCGCCGATCTGTGTTTTGTCCCAGGGTGTGATGACCAGCAGTCGGGGTTCCGGTGCTGTCACCGTGGCGATCTGGTTGAGTTTCATCTTGGTGCCATACATTTCCACTTCGACCACGTCCAACAAACCGATAGACGCGCGTCCTGTTCGGATGGTGCTCAGCTCATGTTTGAAAGCCTCAACGGCTTTCTCCATTTTGGCGCGTGCCTCTTTCATTACGGGGTGTTCCATCGGTCAGTCTCCTCTCACGATTGTCCCGATTGGTTCTCCTTGCAATGCTTTAATAATACTACCCGGCTTGGTCAGATTAAAGACCAGAATGGGCAGGTTATTCTCCCGGCATAGCGAAATGGCGGTGGCATCCATAACCCCGAGGTTTTTCGCCAAGGCATCTGTAAAAGTGATTTCGTCGTATTTTCTTGCGGTTGGGTTCTTCATCGGATCCGAATCAAACACGCCATCTACGCGCGTGGCTTTGAACAAAATATCGGCACCGATTTCATTTGCGCGCAACGCGGCGGCTGTATCGGTCGTGAAAAACGGATTGCCGGTGCCCGCACCAAAAATGACGACACGGCGCTTTTCCAAATGACGCAGAGCTCGACGACGAATGTAAGGCTCTGCAACGGGACGCATTTCGATAGCCGTCATCACGCGAGTTGCCACGCCTTTATCTTCCAAACACGCTTGAATGGCTAATGCATTAATTACGGTCGCCAACATCCCCATGTAGTCTCCCGTCGGCCGATCCGGACCGCCGGCAAACCCTTGAGCGCAGCGAAAAATATTCCCACCACCAACGACCAAACCGATTGAGGTACCCATCCGATGAGCCTCAGCAATCTCGTTGCAAAATCGGTCGACGGTTTCAAAATCTATTGTTGTTTGGCGCTTAGGCCCCATGAGGGCTTCCCCACTCAGTTTAAGTACAATACGCCGATATACCGCGGCGGCCATCGGAAACCCTCCCTATTTCGTTGTACAGCGGGAAACCTATAGAGAATTACAGGCTTTCCCCGCGTTCCCAACGGACGAAACGACGAACGGCGATTTTCTCGCCTAGTTTACCACTGAGTTCGCGGATGAGTTGGTCGATCGTGACATTGGGGTCCTTTACGAAGGGCTGATCCAACAGACAAACCTGTTGATACCACTTCGACAATTTCCCCTGGGCTATCTTTTCACACACGGGAGCCGGTTTGCCGGTCTCGGCAGCCTGTTTGCGATAGATCTCCAGCTCGGCTTCCACGGCTTCTGCAGGCACATCTTCGCGTTTCACCCATTTGGGATTTGCCGAACAAATGTGCAGGCACAAATCTTTGCATAGGGTCTGAAACGCTTCGCCGCGAGCCACAAAATCGGTCTCGCAATTGACTTCCGCCAACACGCCATATTTGCCGTTCATGTGCACGTAAGCGACCACAGCACCTTCTTTTGCGGCACGGTCTTCGCGCTTGGCGGAACTGGCGATGCCCTTCTCGCGCAACCATACAACTGCCTTTTCAAAATCGCCTTGGGTTGCTGCAAGGGCTTCTTTGCAATCCATCATCCCTGCACCCGTGGCTTCTCTCAATGCTTTCACGTCTTTTGCTGATATTTCCATGTGTTTACTCCTCAAAGTCCGATTCAAACTTGTCTTCTGTTTCGTCTTCGCCTGCTTGAACAGTCGCCATGGCTTCTTCGGCATGTTGCGGTTCTGTATCAGGTTCTCCCACTCGTCTGCTATCGGTCTTTTGCCGCAAGGACTGACCTTCCAGTGCGGCGTTTGCGATCACCGAACAGTAGAGAGTAACCGCGCGAATCGCATCGTCATTACCAGGTATGGGAACGGGTACCGCTTCCGGATCTGCATTGGTATCCACGATACCGATGCAAGGAATTCCCATTCGTTCCGCCTCACGCACTGCAATCGCCTCTTTCTTAGTATCTATCACAAAAAGAACGCCCGGCAGCCGCGGCATGGTCTTAATGCCGCTCAAGTTTTTCTCGAGCTTCACCTTTTGTTTACGAATACGAGAGGCTTCCTTTTTGCTGAGGGCATCCAGTTTCCCGCTGGACTCCATCTCTTCAAGCTCCAGCAAGCGTCTGACGCTGCGCTGTATCGTAGAAAAGTTCGTCAACGTGCCGCCCAGCCACCGGTTGTTGACATAATACATGCCGCACCGTTGTGCCTCACGCGCAACCACTTCTTGGGCCTGCTTCTTTGTCCCGACAAACAGGACGTCCTGCCCAGATGCCACCAGGTCACGCGTCAATTCATAAGCACGGATCAATTGGCGGTAGGTTTGTTTTAAGTCGATAATGTAGATCCCGTTTCGTTGTCCAAAAATGTATTTGTTCATTTTGGGATTCCAACGACGGGTTTGGTGACCGAAATGGACACCGGCCTCTAACAACTCACGAATAGTCACGACAGGCATACAGTATTCTCCTTTGGGTTTTGCCTCGGGGCTCCACGATCGACCCGCACCGGCGGGCACCCGAATCGTTTCTTTGACGGGACCCCAGTGTAATTAGTAACCAGACAAGTGTAGCACGAACTGCAAGCCAAAGACAAATGAATGGGTAAGTCCAAATGGGCAGATTTAGGCATCTGGGAATCCCGGTGTCTCCGGGGATACCGTCGTCGGCACAGTATGCCCTCATGCGCCTTGCGCCCACGCTGTCATTGCGGGGAGTGCCGTCAGGTGCGACGCGGCAATCCCTCGGGGTTCGGAGATAGCCCGCGGCTCCGCACGGCGCCCTCTTGCGCTACGCGGTCAAGCGGATTGCTTAGGCGCGTCAGGGACGCGCTCCTCGCAATGACAACCGGGAGGCGAGATGACAAAAGAGGGCGAGGCAATGCCCCGGCATCGCAGGGTAACACCAGGAATTAGGGACTTAAAATCTCTGCCCATCACTTGTACGAGAAACTTAATCCAGACCCCGGCGCCGAAAAAGAAAAAAGGCAGCCACCTGTGCGCGACTGCCTTCTTGACTCCTGTCGTTATGGACTAGTAACGGGACGAATAGTTGCCGCGTGGACGGCGCTCTTCGCGTGCACGCGCTTCGTTCACGGTCAACGTACGCCCTTGAAGGGTCGAGCCGTTAAGTTCCGTGATCGCGGTGCGGGCTTCCGAATCATTCGCCATCTCAACGAACCCAAAACCACGGGAACGTCCGGTCTGACGGTCTTCGACTACCCTAGCGTCTCTCACTTGCCCGAAGCGTTCAAATGCCTCGCGAAGCTGGTCGCTGTCCGTGTCATAAGACAAATTGCCTACGTAGATGTTCATTTCCTTCTTTCCTTTCACATCGTGAAATACGGAGAGTGTTCCTCAGTGTGGGCTGGTAACCGGACCTAGGCAAGCATGAGACCAAAGAAGGCAAACATCACGCGGCGGGATCGGATACTGTACTCGGACTGATTCACACAAACTCCAAAAACCAATTGTGCACCCATTGCACAAAAAGGACTGTACCACAAATTGCGACGAAAAGCAATTCTTTTTTTCTTTTATCGTCAAAGTGGCATTTTCTGAAGACACCCTTGGACAATGCGAAAGACCCCCACGAACATTCAAGCTTGCCCATCCAAAGCCTTTGTTGAGATTTCAGTATCCCACTTGTTTCAAGATGTTGAAAAATTATAATACAATTGTTCTGATATCTATTGCGGGAGTATGATACATCGATAATATTTTGCTGGACAGTTTGAACTCCTTTGCTATGAAGAACTAGCGAGGCTGACGGTGGCAAAGCCCAGAGAACGACGAAAAAGACCCACAATTCAAGACGTGGCGCGCCGAGCGGGCGTTACGACCTCTACAGTCTCCCGCATTTTGAATAAGCGGGAGATGGCGTTTCCTATCGCGGAAGAAACAAAACAGCGTGTTTTGGATGCGGTCAAGGAACTGGGATACCGTCCCAATCGTTTGGCACGTAGCCTTGCGTTGTCCAAGACATATGTAATCGGCGTTTCCTTCCCTATCACGGAACCCTCCGGCCAACTGGAACATCAAGAAGCTACCTGGTTGGCTATTGGCTCGTTGATCTCAGGCATTCAACACGTGACACAGATGGAAGGATATGAAGTTCATATTTTTAACCGAATCGAGCATGACTATCCCCACTCGAATCCTCCTCGTGAGTTTTGCCCCGATTTTATTGACGGCTTGATCTACGTGGAACCTAATCCACGTTATGACCATTATTCGGAAATTGCGGCAACCGGCGTTCCCCTGGTCACGATCGGTCCCAGTCCCTTGGAACCGCCAGGTTTTGCAGCAACCGCTGATGATCGCTTCGAGATATACCGCCTGACGAAGGCTTTAATTGCGAAGGGCCATCACCGTATCGCTCTGTTTCTTTGCACTCCTAATGAACCGCCCTTAGATTGTCTCCTACGCATGGAGGGGTATCGAACCGCCTTGCAAGAAGAAGGCATACCCTTTGACCCGGCCCTGATGCCCCGAGATTGCATAGGTCTCGTATCTACTCGGGAGCTTGTCAAACGTCTGTTTAACGTTTGGCCTCGTCCTACAGCCATGATAATCGGAAGACCCGAGGTGGCACATTACTTCCTGGAATTTGCGCAAGAAAAAGGCTTAGAGTGTCCCCGTGATGTCGAATTTATCGTGCTCGGAGATGACCCCACATTCGCATATCGAAAACCCAGTTTGACGACATTAAAAGTGCAGTATATCCAACTCGGCGAAGCGGCAGCCCGTCTGGTGTTAGACATAGTAGAAGGCAAAACAAAAGAGCCGAAACGCGTGATTGTTCCTTGGCAGTTCATACAGCGGGAGTCATGTGTTTTGGGAGAACTTTTCGACAGAAACTCGAATGGGAAGGAGAATCAATCTAACGTAAAAACGCTGTAATCGCGTAAGAGGCTTCCACGTGCCGTTTGTCTGAAAGAAGAATCAAGGAACAGGTAAGGAGACCGACGAAATCCATACGCAAATGGTTTTGTACGCTTTATAATACAAGACCTACGCAGAGAGAAACCCGCAATGTTTATGAAGTATACGCCCTTTATTGTCTTCTTTCTCTCGTTAGTTCCGATACAGGTACACGCGCAACCAGCGAAATCACCCTCTGAAGAAGTACTTCGTGGCAGAGCTTCTATTTCCCCTTCGCTCGTCCGTCTGGACCCCCAAGAAAAACAGAAATTCAAGATCATTCTCAAAGCCAAACGGCTACAGGGAGCCGATGTTGCGCATTCGGTAAAATGGTCTGTAAACGATGTGCTCGGAGGCAACGAAGAAGTTGGAACCATTACAGAGGACGGCCTTTATACAGCCCCTGCCGTACCACCGGTCCCGCGAGAAGTCCACATCGTGGCTGACGTGGAGGGAGTTGAAAACCGATTTTTGTTCGCGACGGTTGTTATCAATGCGCCCGGACAACCCTATGAGATGGTCTCTTCCTGGTTTGAACCCAAGGGCAAGTCCCGGTTATTGGTAGACCCCCATTGCCTCTGTCTGGACAAAGATGGAAACCTGATTATTGCAGATTACAATGGTTCCCGAGTTTTACGATTTACGCCAGAGGGGAAATATCTCGGGGATATTGGTCGCGGCACCGGTGAGAAACCGGGAATGGTCAAACTACCCCGGGTTGTCCAAATGGATGCCGCAGGGCGGATCTTCGTTAGCGACCAAAAAAGCGACAAGCCGCGCATTCAGGTATTTACGCCGGAAGGCGACTTCCTTTACGCTTTTGCTGAGAAGGGGATACGACCGGGACAGATGCTACGCGCTCATGGCATGGTATTCGATTCCAAGGGTTTTTTGTATGTAGTTGATGTCGATACGATGCGCATCAATGTCTATGAACCTGCAACAGGTAAATTTGTAAGACGCTGGGGAAAGGACGGAAGTGCCACAGGGGAGTTCAATGCCCCTCATGGAATTGCTATCGATCGGAATGACGACATCTTTGTGGTGGGTTATTACGGTCCTTGTCAAAAATTTACCGCTGACGGGAAATTCCTGTTTGATTTTGCTTATCCCGATCCACCCGACGGCGCAGTCTACTTTCACAGCATTGCTTCAGACCGTTGGGGTAATGTCTATCTTACAGTGCGGGGGGCGGCGGGATATGGCGGTGCGATCGAAGACAACGAAGGTAGAAAAGTCAGCATCATGAAATTTAATAACAACGGGGACCACATCTGTAATTTGACGTTGAAAGTAAAGGCGCATAGTGAGAATTGGGCAACAATTGATGAACAAGGAAAGGTCTACGCGATTTTTCAAAGCAACGAAGAATTGGGCGTACAAGTGTTTGAACCACGATAATTCTCATAACGTATCAGGGGAGTGCTCCCAATGACAAAAAGGGTCTTTGTGTTGAGAATGACAGCCTTGCTGCTTGTGGTGATTCCATCGTTTGCCTGGGGACAAGACAAAACATCAAAACCCCGTGCAACGATTCGCCCCTCTTTAGTCCGGCTTACTGCCAACTCCACGCAGCCTTTCAAAATCGTCCTCGAGCCTCAACGCCTCCGGAGTGCCCGGGTAGCCCAAAAGGTCCGTTGGAACGTGAACGGTATTCCGGGCGGTAATGCCCAAATCGGTACCATTGATGCCTCGGGTATCTATCACGCGCCGGCGAAAAGTCCAAGAGCCGCCGAAATACACATCGGGGCGGAAGTGGAAGAAGCAGAGAATCAATTGCTCTGGGCAACTGTAATATTGGGCGATAAAGAGCCCTCTTATCATCTCGCACGCCGGTGGCGCAGCGACGTAAATGAAGAATGGGGTATCCAGAAACCCCTGGGATTTGCACTCGATGCCAACGACACGCTGCTTCTCGCGGATACAAAGAAAAACGTTGTCGTTCGCTTTACACGAGATGGACGTTTCCTCCACAAAGTGGGCGCAGGAACAGGAAACAAGCCCGGCTACTTCATGGATGTCCGTGACATTACTGTTGACAACGAAGGCAAAATCTTTGTTAGCGACGAACGCACAGGTCCCCCTCGCATTCAGGTGTTCGACCCGCAAGGAAACTACCTTTATGCTTTCGGTCAAAAAGGCGCAGGACCCGGCCAGCTCTTTCGGACGGGCGGCATGATGTTTTCAGCGAGTGGAATTCTTTTTGTTGTTGATATTGATACCATGCGTATCAACCAGTACGAGAAGTCGGGTAATTTCCTCGGAACGTGGGATGACGACGGGGAGCACCTTGGACAATTAAACGCTCCGTACGGAGTTTTTGTTGATAGGAATGGCGACGTGTTCGTTGCAGGATATTACGGTCCCTGCCAGAAATTCTCGCAGAACGGTGTTTTTCTCTCCGCCTTCGCTTCGCCTGATCCGCCCGAAGGACCGGTGGGATTTCAAAGCATCTCAGGAGATCGGTGGGGCAATGTCTATCTTGCCGCCAGGCTGGATGGGGAATCTCCCGGTGACTTCGACCCGGAGCACGGTAAAAAAGTCTTCATCTATAAATATAACAATAACGGCGACTTTATCACGCGTTTTCCTCTTCCCCAGGGTGAACTGGGTGAAACCCGCATGGCAGTTGACGAACAAGATCAGCTCTACGTGGTATTTCAGCGGAAAAATGAAGCCGGTGTGGAAATATACTCGCAGCGGTAACTGCGGTTGAACTATTACCCATCGTAACAAATGCACAGTTTCCCTTGTCGAATTTTTGAATGTCCGGAATTGTTTTGGTAGCTTATAGAAGCGGCGATAACTGGCGCTCACCCCAACCCACAGCCACGACGAACCGTTTATTGGAATACGCCGCTTTGCTGGGATTTGGGTGATAAGCACGCGGAGGGCGAGAAAATGCCGAAAATTCTTGTACTGGATGGACTGAGTGAAGAAGGAATTGAGATTTTCCGACAAGCACCTGGCTTTGAAGTTGACGTAAAACCACCCCAGAAGCCTGAAGAGCTTGCTGCGATTATAAACGAATACGACGGGTTGGTCGTTCGAAGTGCCACAAAAGTCACGGCAGCAGCGCTCGAAAAAGCGAACCGGCTTCGCGTGATCGGCAGAGCGGGCGCCGGTACAGATAATATCGACAAAGACGCCGCGACAAAGAAGGGCATTGTTGTTATGAACACGCCCGGCGGCAATACCATTTCCACTTGCGAACACACGTTTGCCTTGATGTTTGCGCTGTTGCGCAAGATTCCTGCGGCACACGCCTCGATGATGGCGGGAAAATGGGACCGCAAAAGTTTCATGGGAACAGAGGTTAAAGGCAAGACTCTGGGAATCATTGGCGTGGGTCGAATCGGCGGCGAGGTAGCAAAGCGCGCTATCGCGTTTGAAATGAAAGTGATCGCTTACGACCCTATCCTTACAAAACTCAAAGCGGAGGCGCTCGGCGTAGAACTCGTTGATTTAGACGAGTTGTTTTCCCGCGCTGACATCATCACAATTCACGCGCCGAAAACAGACAAAACGATGAACCTGATCAACGCCGAAACGTTCAAAAAAATGAAGCCTACGGTTCGCATCATCAATGCGGCACGAGGGGGAATTGTAAACGAGAACGACCTTGCTGAAGCCCTAAAACAGAAAAAAATCGCGGGAGCGGCACTTGATGTGTATACATCCGAGCCGTTCCAGAATAATCCCTTCCTCGGGCTAGATAATATTGTCATGACCCCACATTTGGCTGCCTCAACCGACGAGGCTCAACTCACGGTTGCGATTGACATTGCCAAACAGATGGTGGATTATTTGACCACGGGCGCCATTGTGAACGCGGTGAATGTGCCAAGCCTTGACAGCGAAACCAGAAACAAACTGCAACCTTTGATCTATCTCGCAGAGCGGTTAGGACGTTTTCAATCGCTGTTCGTAAAGGGAAAACCTACGGCAATCGAAATTGAGTACGCCGGCGACATCGGCGTGAACGATACCTACCCGATTACGGCGAGCGCTCTCAAAGGATTTCTGGAACCCCTTGTCGAGACCGTGAACATTGTGAGCGCGCCGAGTTACCTTGAAGAATACGGCATCCGCTACAGCGAAGTGCGTAGCCCACAGCCGACGGACTATGCGTTCAGTATGACGCTAAAAGTCACTACGGATGAAGAAGAGCACCGTGTAGCTGGAACACTATTTGGTCACAAGAAGGACCCGAGGATCTGTGTGATCGACCATACCCGCGTTGACGTACGTCCTGAAGGCCATATTTTGGTGTGTTTCAATGAGGATAAACCCCTCATCATTGGCCGAGTCGCTACTATTATCGGCGAAGCGGGTGTCAACATCGCGGATATGACGTTGGGTCGAGATGAGCGCGGAGGCAGGGCAGCAACAGTATTGAACCTCGATGCACCCCTTACCGAGGAGATACTTGAAAAAATCAGAAAGGTTCCTTACGTCAACCAAGCACGGCTTGTTTGTTTGAACGGTTAATTAACGCAACTATTTGGGTTGCGCTCTTTTAACTAACAAAAACATCTGATTTTTGAGAAAAACATATGGCGTCTGCCTTGAGAAACGCTCGAGGAACATAGCCGTTATTAAAGACGCGATGGGCTATTTCGTTCTATTTTCCGGAAAAAATGTTGAGGACTATGTTACGAATTTGACGAGTCTTTCTTAGAAAAGGAGGCGTTGTGAGTTCTTACAAACATATCCGCGTACCTGAGGGCGAAAAACTTGAGGTCGGTGTTAACGGGGCATTAAAGATCCCGCAAAAACCTATCATTGCTTTTATTGAGGGTGACGGCACGGGACCGGACATTTGGCGGGCTTCGCGCATGATCTTTGATGCTGCGGTGCAGCATTGCTATGGTGGCGAACGCTCGATTGCGTGGATGGAGGTCTTTGCGGGAGAAAAGGCAAATGCCTTGATGGGCACCTACTTGCCCGATGAAACGGTCGAGGCAATCCGAGAATATCGAGTTGCGATCAAGGGACCCTTGACGACTCCGGTAGGCGGTGGGTTTCGGAGCCTAAATGTGACTTTAAGACAAACCCTAGACCTTTTCGCCTGTGTCCGGCCTGTTCGGTGGTTTGAAGGGGTCCCTAGTCCCGTACGCGAGCCCCAGAATGTGGACATGGTAATCTTCCGCGAGAACACCGAAGACGTGTATTCCGGTCTGGAGTTGGAAGCGGGCACCCCTCAGGCTCAGGAGTTCATCCGATTTGCCAAAGAAAAGTTCAATTGGAATATTCGTCCGGACTCCGGTATAGGTGTCAAGCCAATCAGTGCCAGCGGTTCCAAACGGTTGATTCGCGCTGCCATCCGCTATGCGCTCCAACACAATCGCAAGAGCGTTACCCTTGTTCACAAAGGGAATATCATGAAGTATACGGAAGGGGCGTTTAGAAAATATGGCTATGAACTTGTTCGGGAAGAGTTCTCCGACAAAGCCGTCGGCTGGGAGGATTGTAACGGCAATCCGAACGGAAAACTTTTAGTAAAGGATGCCATCGCGGATATCTTTTTGCAGCAGATTCTCACACGTCCCAAAGAATTCGACGTCATTGCCACCATGAATCTGAACGGCGACTACATCAGCGACGCGCTAGCTGCCCAAGTAGGAGGCATTGGCATTGCCCCAGGCGCGAACATCAATTACGAGACAGGAGCGGCTGTCTTTGAAGCGACCCATGGTACCGCTCCGAAATATGCCAATCTGGATAAGGTCAATCCCAGCAGCGTCGTGCTCTCCGGTGTCATGATGTTCGAACATATCGGCTGGAACGAAGTGGCGGACGCCATTCTGAATGCACTGGTTCGCACGTTCCAAGCAAAAATCGTGACGTATGACTTTGCCCGTCTGATGGATGGCGCAAAAGAAGTCCGTTGTAGTGAATTCGCACAAGCAGTAGTGGAACGGCTAAAATAAGTCGCTCAAAGGACATCAAACATTTTTTGGATTAAGACTGTGCGGGAATGTCGGAGCCTCTCATGGACTAATGCTTAGACACCTGAGAAGAGAATGACGATTACGACAGCGTGTGCCAGGAGGAAAAAACTATGTTTCGCGGCGCCATAACAGCTTTGGTCACACCCTTTAAACCCAATTTTGATGTGGACTTTGACGCCTATGGGCGTCTGGTAGATTTTCAGATCGAACAAGGTATTGACGGAATCGTGCCCTGTGGTTGCACTGGCGAAGCCGCAACCTTGAGCCATGAAGAACAAATTCAGTGTATACGGTTTGTTATAGAGCGTGTGGCAGGTAGAGTCCCAGTTATCGCCGGCACAGGCTCGAACAGCACGCGGGAAGCGCTCGCTTTGACCAAAGCCGCCAAAGAAGCGGGCGCTGATGCTGCGTTGCTCATTACGCCGTATTACAACAAACCCACCCCAGAAGGGCAGATAGCGCATTACACTGCGGTGGCGGAAGCAGTAGACATCCCCATCGTCCTGTACAATGTGCCCAGTAGAACGGGCACAAACATGCTGCCCGAGACTGTCGCGACCCTTTCTCGCAAGAAAAACATCGTTGCCGTGAAGGAAGCGGGTGGTAGTGTTGATCAAGTGTCCCAGATCCGTAAGATATGTTCTATCACCGTTTTGTCGGGTGATGACAGCCTGACCCTACCGATGATGGCGGTCGGGGCAACGGGCGTGATTTCCGTAGCTTCTAACGTGGTTCCAGGCAAAGTTGCGGCACTTTGTGCTTCATTTGAAAAAGGCGACCTGGCAGGCGCCCAGCGGATCCACTATGAACTTTTGCCCTTATTCAAAGGACTGTTTTTGGAGACGAACCCCATGCCGGTAAAAGCGGCACTTGCCAAGATGGGGCTGATCCAAAACGTGCTGCGCTTGCCCCTGACCCCCATGCGTGCAGAGCCGTTTGCCAAACTCGAGGCTATCTTGAAGGAGTTGGGCTTGTGAATCTTTGTGTTGCGGGCGCTTGCGGCAGAATGGGCAGGAGGATCCTGGAACTTGCTGCCGCATCAGATGACATTACGATCGTCGGGGCGTTGGAAGCCGTTTCGTTTGCCGGAACAGAAATCATTTGCGGCGGGGAAAGCGGCAAGACCATTCGTTTATCTGTCACAGACGATGCCGTAGTCGCGTTAAAAGAGGCACAGGTTCTTGTTGATTTCAGCACGCCGGAAGCCTGCATTCGTAATGTACAACTCGCTGCAGAACGCAACATAGCCGCTGTGGTAGGCACAACCGGTATCCCCGAGGCGGGACATCAAGCGCTAAAATCGTACGCCAAGCGTATCCCGATCGTCTTTGCGCCAAATATGAGCGTAGGCATGAATCTGCTGTTCAAACTGGTAAAAGAAGCAGCCGCTGTCTTGGGGCTGGATTACAATGTGGAGATCGTAGAGATTCATCACAACCAAAAGAAAGACAGCCCAAGCGGATCCGCTATTCGATTGGCTGAGAACGCCGCCGCGGCGCTCGGAGTAAGTTACACCGAAAACTGTGTTCACGGAAGACAGGGTATTGTCGGGGCACGCCCCAAAAAGGAACTGGGCATGCATGCCGTCCGTGGGGGTGACGTCACGGGCGACCACACGGTCCTTTTCCTCGGGAAAGGAGAACGACTGGAATTGACCCATCGGGCACACAGCCGCGATACGTTTGCCTCGGGAGCGTTGCGTGCCGCAAGGTTTGTCTTGACAGCTTCCCCCGGCCTGTATGATATGCAAGACGTACTGGGACTGCGGTGAGGCTCTTTCAACAAGGAGCCAGCCGACGCATAATCTTGGGTGAAAATAGCACTACGAAACTTCACTATCCGCATCTTTCGCCGAGTTGCTAAACACTTCCTCATGGATTCCCCCTAGAAAGTCTGTCATGCCATTCCTAACGCCGTACACAAGAACACCCACACAAAGGGAATGATAATCTTTTCCTTATCGATCCTTACCACACTTCTCTTCTTCGAAAGACGCATTCCACCGAGGCCATCACGCGCGCTCGACGTCGTCCTTGGCGAGAACTCCCCCTTTCCACCCAATGCCCGCTGTCATTGCGAGGAGCGAGTCTTCAAAGCGACGAAGCAATCCCCTTACCCGCGTGGCGCAAGAGGGCGTAATCCGGAGACGACGCCAACTCCGAATTCCCCAAGGGGATTGCCACGTCGTGCCTAACGGCACTCCTCGCAATGACAGGGGGCGGGCAATACCGCAATAGGACGACGTAGTACGGAAAAACAAGTAATTTCAAATATTCAAGAGGTTCGTAAACGGCTCCATCATACTTCGGGGTGCCATACGGCGGTGCCTTTCTCTTAAGGGCGTTCATGGAAAGTCCTGTCTTCCGCACCTCATCCAACATAACAAAAAGTGCAAAAGTACTGGCCGAATACAAATCATTGAATGTAGGATACGGCTTTGATAGACTTAAATCCCGTTGGGAAACGGGACTGCAGTTCGCGTACCCATCCCCACAATCATCGCATAAAGGTTCGTCAGACTTTAAAGGGATATTCTTTGTAACGATGAAACAAACGGTTCTTGCAGTGATTCCTGCGCGTTATGCTTCCACAAGATTTCCGGGCAAAATCATCGCGCCGTTGGCGGGGAAACCTTTGGTTTATCACGTATACGAGCGCGCGCGTCAGGCAAAACTTGTCTCGGACGTGGTTATTGCTACAGATGACAACAAGGTAGTGGAGGCGCTACGGCCTTTTAATGCCCCTGTTATGATGACTCGTGCCGACCACGCCTCAGGAACGGATAGAATTGCCGAAGTAGCTTCGGCGCGACCTTGCGATATCGTAGTTAATGTGCAAGGGGACGAACCTCTGATTGACCCAAGAACGATAGATGCAGTCATCGAACCGCTGCTGGCTGATCCCACATTGCCAATGGCAACGGCGAAAGCCTTGATAACAAACCCGGAAATGGTACACAACCCGAATGTGGTAAAAGTGGTTTGCGACCAAAAAGGACGGGCATTGTATTTTTCCCGATCCCCCATCCCTTATATCCGCGACGAATCCACACGGCAGAAATCACCCCAGTGTTATTTCGTTCACATCGGGTTGTATGTGTATCGCAAAGATTTCTTGTTGCAGTATGCTCAATGGAAACCAACAACGCTGGAAGAATTAGAAAGACTGGAACAATTGCGGGTCTTGGAACACGGATATCCCATTGCCGTGGTCGAAACTCAATATCAAAGTGTCGGCGTAGATACACCGGAAGATCTGGAGCGCGTCAGCGCATTGCTAGCGGGGAAATAAGTCATGGATAAAGTCCCGAGGTATGTTTTCGTAACAGGCGGGGTGGTGTCTTCGGTCGGAAAAGGTATTGTGGCAGCTAGTCTGGGCATGTTATTGGAATCGCGCGGGCTTAAGATTGCCATGATGAAATTTGACCCGTATATCAACGTCGATCCGGGTACGATGAATCCCTATGAGCATGGCGAAGTCTTTGTCACAGATGATGGCGCGGAAACCGACTTAGATCTGGGACATTACCAACGTTTCACCCATGCGAAGATCTCGCAGAAAAGCAATGTCACAGCGGGAAGCGTCTACAATGCCGTCATTCAAAAGGAACGGCGTGGGGAGTATTTGGGCAAAACCGTCCAAGTCATCCCGCATATCACAGATGAAATCAAAGCACGCATTCGGATGCTCACCGCAGAACCGGAAGACGAAGCGGATGTCGCTATTATTGAAGTGGGCGGCACTGTCGGCGACATTGAGAGTCTTCCTTTTCTCGAAGCAATACGACAATACCATCTTGATATTTCGCCCGTACCCTGTTGTTTCGTTCACGTTACCTTGCTTCCCTTTATTGCCGCGGCGGGCGAACTAAAAACCAAACCGACGCAACACAGCGTTCGTGCGCTGCGTGACATAGGTATCTTCCCGAACGTCATCATATGCCGCAGTGGAACCCACTCGCTGAGCCCGGAGCATCGTCGTAAAATCGCTATGTTTTGCAACGTGACGGAGGATGCCATCATCGGTGCGGAAGACATCTCTCCGGTATATGCCATCCCGCTAAATTTCCGGCGACAACATTTTGATGATATTGTCTTGCGTGTCTTACAGCTCGATGCGCCCGAGGGTGACCTTACCGCGTGGTGTCAAATGTTGGATCGCATGAAGAACCCTCGATACGAGGTACGAATCGCTGCCGTCGGCAAGTACATTGCGCATGATGATGCCTACAAAAGTATCAATGAGGCTTTTGCTCACGCCGGAATCGCTAATGACTGCAAGGTACACTTACAATGGATTGATTCGGAGCAGTTTGAAAACGGCGTATCGCCGGAAGACGTTCTCAAAGATTTTGATGGCGTGTTGATAGGGCCCGGCTTTGGGAAACGAGGTATTGAGGGTAAAATCCGCGCCGTCCAATATGTCCGAGAAAAACGGGTGCCCTTCTTGGGTATTTGTCTCGGCATGCAAATCGCCATTATTGAAATTGCGCGCAATTGCCTGGGCTTGAAAAAAGCCAATAGCACGGAGTTTGATCCGGATACTCCCGATCCGGTTATCTGTCTTTTGACAGAACAGCAAGGAATCAAAGAGATGGGCGGCACAATGAGATTAGGCGCCTATCGCTGTGTATTAAAACCAGGGACGTTGGCACATCAAGCATACAAGAGAGACATCATTTTTGAACGTCATCGACATCGATACGAGTTTAACAATGCCTATCGGTCCCGTATGGAACAAGAGGCGGGGCTGGTAGTCAGCGGAGTCCATCCGCGCACAGACCACGAATTAGTGGAAATTTCTGAATTGCGGGACCATCCTTGGTTTTGCGCATCCCAGTTCCATCCGGAGTTTACCAGCACACCCATGCGGCCACAACCCTTGTTCACGGCATTCATAAAAGCGGCACTGGAACGAAAAATAAGCTCAAATCACGCGTAACGAACATTTGTCCACATTAGTGAACGGGCAACGTTGGGCGCCACTTACTGGGGCATGTTTTGTTGGTCGAAAATTGACTTGGGACCCGAACCACCGTACGCAGCGGGATCGGGGAGCTTTTTCTCATAAATCTCGACTTGGTTTTCTTCGCGAAGTTTCTTGATCAGTTTGGCATATAAGATAATAGGTTTCAGGTCTTCTTTTGCTTGCTCAAAGGTTTTTGGCGTAGGCGGCGCACTCTCCAAAATCTTACAAACCAAGAAGGAATCAGGTATCGGCTCAGAAACCGTTTCGCCTGCCGCATTTTGTGACGCCCGTTCCCAGCCACGAATGAAAATAGGACCCACGACATCCCCCACCTTTGCCCCGGAAGCCTGTTGCCAAAAAGCCCCGTAGCGTTCGGCTTTACGCGGGTCGTTGTCCAAAACGGAGGAAATTGGTATGCCTTTCCCCGTCGCCGCAAATTCCGCCACGATGTTGCTGGGGCTCTCTCCCTTCGCCATCCGCTGTTGAACCTGAGCGGCGAGTGCACTTGCATCCGGCTGATCCACAGGAAACAGAATCCCCTCAAATTTCACCCGCTCAAAATGCAACAGGTCTTGCTTGCGCAATTCATATTCTTTTTGCAGTTCTTCATCAGTGACCGTAAGTTTGCCGCTGTCCATCTCTTCTTTCAGTCTGTACATCACGGCATATTCGCCCAGCATGTCCTTCTCGACTTTGTCGATGCGCATTTCACGCTCTTGCTCCAGCGAAGACCGATCCCCTTCGGAAATGCCAAGTTTTTCGGCATTTTGGATCATCGTAATGTACTTAGGATACATAGCATCAAAACGTTGCGCCGCCAGCTCGCGCGGCACTTGAATCTTCCCTTCTTGTTTCAACTGTTCTGCCAGCTTATTTTTGATCTGTTTGTCGATCATCTGTTCCAGCACGCGCAAAAGGTCGCCACGGCTCTTGATGAAGGGGCGTTCCTCCGGCAACATCTCGCGAAGCGTACGTTTCAGGTCTTCGCGCCGTATCACACCGTCTTTCATGCGCGCGACCACAATACGATCTGCATCGGAAAGCCACCCACAGCCCACGGCGGTCAACACCAAACACACTAACACGCACGTTGCTATCATCTTGAATAGATAAATACGCATATGTTTTTCCTTATCAGACTACTCAGTTTGACAAGCAGTGTAACATGATACGGTTCTCAGGGCAATACGACCGCAATCGGTGATAATCAAAAAAGTAGCAAGTTAACCTCCGGAAATTACTGTATTCGTTCCGCCTCTGAAATTACAAACGCCCGAAGCCTCTCATGCATAAGCCTATTGCAAGTAGTCGTTTTGCACGCGGAAGAGTGTCGCGTTGCCCTCTTGAGCGACAAGTTCGAGGCATTCGAGCTCTTGTAACTCTTCGTAAACAGGCTCCGGGATTGGGTCAGAAGCCGGGCAGAATACGTAGTCGACTTGCCATTGCCGCACAAATTCACGACGGAAGTCGGCATCCGACGAATCGGAAAAGAATCGGTCCAGTTGGGGCCCCAAAACGGTCCAGGGTTGGTCAGACAAATCGATAGCGCCCATACCGCCGAGAACGGACATTCCCTCACGCAACGCGATAACATCGCTAAATCGCTTGGTGGTCAACACTCTTCCCGACGGTATTTTTTCTAGCACGTAGGCATCTTCCTCAGACATAACTTGGCACCTAATGGTACGAAACGAAGATGACCCATAGCATAAAGGACCTTGAAAACAAATCGCTCCGACCAAAAGTGAGGTGATTCCACATGTAAGAATAATACCTTGCAAGAACATGGCAACGCGGTTGTAACTAGACGCAAGTCTTGTTAGTCCGATCGCAGATAAAATCGCCAGAGAGGGACCCAGAAAAATCATCAGACGCTGCGGTGTGAATTGCAAAAACCGTCCTCTTCCCCAAGCCGAGACCGCCACCGAAAGAAACACCAGCGCCCAAACCAGCACCCAACCTTCTTCCGAGGGCTCCCGTGTGACTTGTCGTCGCGGAGCAACAAGGATCGTCCCTGCCAAGAAACCCAGCAAAGCCGGATCTGACACCGAAACGGCCACTGCTGCATCCCGAGCTATTAGAAGATTTCCGTAATAGATTTGGTATAACAGAAACAGCGCGCTGAATGTGAGTAAATAGACAGAAGTTGCCGTCACCACGCGTTGAAAAGGGGGCGGTAAGTGACGATAGGAACCGCGAATCACATAAAGCAGAATACACACGTGAAAAAAACCTGCTGTGACGAACGGAGTAAGCCACATGTGTTGCTGAACACCCGCTAGGGCGTTCTCAAAAAAACGCGGGCTCATGCGCATAACAGCAAACGCCGCAAAACACCCCAAGAACACGCTCAAGCCATTTTGAACCGCATACCGCACTTTGAGTCCCAAATTCATATCTTGTCGCTGCAAGATATAGAGACAACCAATAAACCAGGTCGGTGGCCCAAATCGTTGGTTGAAAAAACTGCCCACAAAAAGCAAGGCAACAGAAAAAGCCATATGTCGGGAGCAGCGCAGTTGTAACGCCCGAACAAATGCCGTGAGACTTCCGAAACAAAAAGCGAGAGGAATGGTGTAATATAATCTGGGCATCAAAAGAACGGGGAACAAGCTGGGTCCCTCTATCAGCTCGTACATCGCAAAACGTCGGAAATACAACTCAAAACTCGGAGACGTTGTCCATCCTGCAAGATTCGCCACGACATAAGCAACGCCGCCCAGACCGCCCCCCAGGGTATACAAAACGAACGAGCGGTTGGCATAGCGCGGAAAAGTTGTCTGTAGGAATCGGTAAATCGTAATCAAAAAAAGAAAGGCGCCCACACCATTGATGAAGCCCAACCAGAGAAAAGGCGTAATGTGAAGACGATTTCCTAAGAAACCCCCGATACCGTACAGCCAGTAAAAGGGTTGAGCATAGTATCCGAGATACTGGGACCCGTGAACCGCAGCGTGCGTGGCGTAGGGAGAATGAAAACCGCTATCGAACATGTTCATCGCTAACAGAAAAATACCGGTGTCGGGGATGTGAAGTCCCGTAGGCACAGTACCTTTCGGCGGGAAAAAAGAAATCCACAAATGAGTGATGGGTTCAAAAGCTGATAGTAAAGCAATAATACACCAAATACCTAGAGGTATGCGATTGCGGCTAACCCCGCACGAATTGGTGCTTGTACAAATGTTCCGCTCAGTCATTTGTGCCACTCTTGGGATTGTCACTGACGAGAGACGAAATCATCCAGACCTCCGTGCGGTACCCTTTCCCCAAAGGGACACTTGCAAGCACCGGCGCGAAAAAAGTTAGAAGCGCTTGAAAAAGCGAGTTACCGCGTCCAGGCCAACCGCACAAAAGAATTTTCCAGACCCATTTCCACAACCATATGGGAGAGTTTTGTCGTGTCTGAATGACAAAATCTGACCGAGCCGTACCGCGAATACTTTCGATGACAGACTCCGTGTCCGGTAAGCCAAAGCGCGCATGTTCGTCAAACCAGACAAGGGTTTGCCCCGAAAAACGGAGATAGGCATGTTGGACAGCTTTTTCAGCTTCCTGAGCGCTTTCACCAGAAGGAAAGGCAAAACAAGCAAGCCCGTAACGGCTTACCATGTTGGCCATTTCACGCAACGCGGCATCTCGTTCCGAGGCGGGGATGTGTTCCAACGTGTCCACACATACCACGGCGTCAAACGTCTCCGGCAAAAAAGGCAAATGCGCCGCCTCTGCGACAACCACGGACACATGAGGCAACGCGCGCAGAGAACTTACTTCCTCCATCGAGCAATTTACGGCGATTACGGGACCCGAATAAAAACGCGCCAACCCGCAAGCATTGGCGCCCACCTCAAGAACCCGCCGCGGAGTCCTCATGGTGCGTTTGAAAAAAGAAGACAACTCTCTGGCAATGGGCACATAACGCATTGCCCAATCCGGGTATCCTCTCCCCTTCCGTTCCGCATAGCGACGCAAACATCGCCCGACATGATCAAACACGTTGCCGCACTCCGAGGAAAAAAGGCAATAGACGGTGTAGCGGTTCACCCGTCAACTCCGTGAAAAAATTCAAATCCCAATCATCAAAAAACCTACTGAGACGAAGGCAAATCCCATACAGTATCGTGAAACAAACACAAGAACCCAACAAATAAAACAACAGGACGACCCTTCCCGAATCGGTATTCGCCCAAAACTCAATCCCGAGGGACACGCAACATGCCGGCACGACCGCTGCAACAGGCTTGACCAAGGCGAACTTCACCAAATGGGAAACGGGGAGATCCACCACCGGACGCAAGGCGTAAAAAAACCACGCGCAGGAAAGAAACATGGAAAGTGCCGTCGCTGCAGGAATGCCATAGAAGCCAAACACAAATACAAATAAAATTGTAAACACAATGTTGGTTGACATGGATATCAATCCGGCAATCATCTGCAAATCCGGTCGCCCTTTGCCGAGGGCGATACTCACACCCGCCCCCGGCAAGATATTAGCGACGTATCCCAAAGCGATGATCCGTAGTACCCATGCCGCTGTGGTTACCCCTTCCATCTTTCCCAACCAAACCCTCATAATCAACCCAGCATTTGACGCCAAAAAAAGGGCCATCGGTATACTGAGCGCGGCGATGTATCGAGACGAGCGCAAATATAAGACCTTCAGACGATCGTTTTCCTCTCTTGCATCCAGGTCAGACACGGCAGGCACCAAGGCAGACAACAGAAGAACAGGCACTTGACGAGCCACGTTCGCCCAACGTATTCCCAAATCGTAAAGGCCAACCAGCCCAAACTGTCTGAAAACAACGCCAGCGACAACTTTGTCGGTCTGAAACATAATCAAATTGGATAGTTTCGCTACTTGGGTTTTCCAACCATAGTCCACAAGACGCTTGAAGGTGTCCAGCCTGATATCTTGTAAACGGAGACGAAGACCAGGTAACAGATGAAAGGAGACCACAACGGTAGGAACCGCAAAGGCGATAAAACCGGCGGCTTCCGCGTAGAGCAGGGCACGGACTCCGAACCCTGTCTCTAGCATACCAATGATGAATGCTGTCTTGACGAGAGAAGCGGCAAAAGCGATGCCGTTGGTTATGCCCATACGTTGTAATCCCGACTGTATAGCGGTAAACGACGCCAAGCAATTGGACAAACACAGCAACACGAGACTGCCTCGCAGCAGAAACCGAAGATCTGCCAAGACCTGCGGGTGGGTCCACTCCCCGGCGCGTTCGGGATGCAAACGACTTAACCACTGCACCATCTGGTCTATGGAAAACCAACCGACTGCGATGAGAAAAAAACCTACCACCGCATAGAAAGAGAGACCGGTTGATATTACGTGCGCCATCTCATCTTGTTCGTTACGGGCGTGGTGATGGGCAATGTACTTCGCGTAGGAGCCGGTAATGCCGAGATCTAAAAGCCCGACATAACCTACAAAAGAGGATAAGAACGCCCATAATCCCCAAGCGTTCACCCCAACCCTATGCACAATGTAGGGCGTCAGTACCAATGCCAGTATGGCTTCCCAGGTACGCCCCGCCGCATTAAAGAGAGTGTTTCGTGTTATGGTGCGGCGCACCTGGACCTGCGACGAACTAGAACACATCTCGAACCTCGCGAAAATCCACGCGTTCAGTCCCTACACCCCGAACACGCGGAAGCTCCAATCGTTTTATTAAAGGAAACGCCTGAGGCGAACTTTCCCATGTTTGGAACAATTGGAGTAGTCCCGTCTCGCGAAATCCCGGACTCTCTTCCAGATAAGCCTGCGGCAACATCACGTAACGGATGTTCCTGGAGCGTAACCAAGCCACCTGTTCCTCTAACGACATACCGATTAATACCTTGATGCTCTCAGGGTTTTGATAAGAGCAACCGCGATAATAATAACTTCTTGGGTCGAGCAACAATAGGCACCCGTCACGCGGCAAGTGCTCGTTTGCCCATGCAAACGCATCATAGCGCTCCACCCGCCTTTTCAAAAACTCCTCGCGTGGTTCAAGACCTGTCGCCGCGGGGATACGAAAATGGACGGCTCCAATCGCAAGCGCCATACCGAATAGATAAGAGAAATAAAGCACACCATGAATAAGTCGTCTCATGGAAATAAGACGAGTCGCACCCACTGCCGCGACTACCATCATCGGAGCAAAGAAGGGGAGCATATATCTTGCCTGTTGCTGAAAAAAGTAAAATGCCCCCACCCCCACCGCAGAAAACAATGCCAAGTATCGCGCAGCAAGCCCGCCCAGTCCAATTCCGGGAATACCTAGCGCGAGAACTACCCCCCCGGGCGAACGTTGCCAGCCGTCAAATCTCTCCGGATACATGATAATCGTCCACGGAAAAGTGATGAATCCCCAAAACCCACGAGAGCGTATGGATTCGTGTTTTCCCAAGGCGGTGATATCAGCATCCGGCAACGTGGAAACGGGGCTGGACATAAAGAAAGGATAAAACGGCGCGTGAACCGTCAATGTACTCCGCAGCAGCCAGGGAAATGCACTCAAGAAAACCAATGTTCCAAACAAAAAAACCGTTTGGAAGCGTGAGGACATCGGCTGCGATACTCCAAAACTCCCCAAGGTCAACAACAACGCCACAAGATAGCCGGTGTGCCGTATCCCACAACTGCTGCCCGCCAATAGTGCGGAAACAAAAAGCCAGGCGAGGTTCTTTTGTGACACATAAGAGGCAAAAGCCGCCAGCGCCGCCAGCGTGTAGGCCGTGAACGCCAAATCAAGAGAAGCAGTTCCTGCCTGATCGATGAATACGGGCGCGGTGGCAAACACGGCGGCGGCAATCAGTCCCTCCTTTCGCCCGTAGAGTCTCTTTCCAAGCAAGTAGGCGCTTCCGCAGGCAAGTGACGAAAAAATCCAACCCAGAATTTGAGCGCCGCGTTCCCCACCGCCCTGAAACGCCACCGTGAACAACACATGCAGTAAATGCGGATAAGCCGAATAGGCGTTCCCTTCATAAACAAAAAAACGCCCCTCGCGAACATAGGTGGCAGGCAGGGCAAGATGCGCCACACAGGCATCCCAGGCCGTGGCTGGCGCCAGCGCCGTAAAAATTGTCAACAGAAGAACCAAACCGACCGTCGCAGCGCTGAACTTTTCCAATCCAGACCAAGCAGGTTGCTGTTCAGGACGGACCTGAAGACGTGAGAAAACGTACCTTTTCTGCAAGACCATCCCTACTACAAGAGAGCCTACAAGGAGGGCAACTAGAACTAAGGAGGTCCAACGTAACGAATAAGAACCTATCAGAACCAGAGGCGCCGCACAGATGGCGAGTCCTACGAGAAGAGATATCACAACCCTTTCGACACGGTCTTCAAAGGAAACGCCCAAGGTCAACGAGCGTCCCAAAACAGCGCTGGTCAGTAGGAGCAATATGAATGACATCGCATACCTGCATTCATTTCGGGTGTTGGGCTTGTGTAGCTCGAAGTACTATATTCCCGGAAACTAAACAAAATGTGCACAGACTCATTCGGGTTTCCTTCCGACGAACAGAAAAAGACAATGACTTCTCTTGCTGTAAGCAAAAAAGGGCTCCTGTGCTCTCTATACGGGGCGCACAGCGGACATCCCATAATGCGAATCTATGGTATACAACCGACGTAAGGCGGCGTCGGCATTAACATGTGCGGCAACCACCTGACCCACAAAGATGGCGTGGTCTCCGGTAGTCAACTCGGCTTTCAGGATACACTCTAAGTTGACGACCGCATCCTCCAAAAGCACCGAGTCGATCATTTTGGCTTGTTGGATCTTGGTTTTCATTGCTGCAAGTTTGTCGAGCTCTCTCCCCGACTTCGTCCCGAAAAAGAGGGTCTCTTCTTTCATGTGTTCCGAAGGAAAACTCACAACAAAGCAGCCGGAGCCCCTTATAGCACCGTAAGAGTGGCGGGCAAACGCAACCGAAATGGCAACCATAGGGGGTTCATGGGAGGTCGGCATAAACCAGCCCAATGTGATCGGGTTATATTTCCCTTGTGAATCACGCGAAATGGCAATGACGATCGGCTCAGGGTATTTCCGACGCATTGCCTCGCCATAAGAGACTTCCCGTTGCATACTGCAGCTCCTTCCTGCCAGAAACGAATCAGTATCCCTTTTTATAAAAGAGCATCCCGTAGAGAATCGTCTCGCCGGGAAAGAAAGTCCGCAATCATAGCTTCCCCCGCTTCTGCATCGATTTGAAGCACTTCCAAAGAAGACTTATGTTGTTCGAGCAGATACCGGCTTTCCTCCAGATTGGCACCCGAGGACCTCGCCAATCCATCTGCCAAAGCAACAACGGCAACGATCTCTTTGTGGGAATCTGCCCTTTCGGGCTGGTGGTGAAACCGTATCGCCTGGGCAATTTCTTCGGGAAGTTCCCAGTGCAGGGCTAACATGTACCCCGCCTCGGGATGTGAAATACCAATCAGTCGTTCTTCGGTAGCCAAAAGTTCCTCATCGGATACACGCAGATCAATCCGTTTGGACAAATGGGGTAGAGTTTCCGCAAATGCCACTCGCCCCAAATCGTGCAACAGTCCGCCCACAAAAGCACCCGGCATGTTGCGTATGTTCGCTACCTTCAACACGAATCGCGTTGCCGCAGCGCAGCACAAGGCCTCAAGCCAAAACCGTTTATAGTCCAAATGCCTAGACTTTTCCAATAAGTTCAATACAGCTACCGACAACACAATCGAATAGGTTTCCCGAAGGCCAAGGAGAGTCACCGCCAACGTCACGTCCTGCACCTGTCTTGGAAATCCGTATGCAGCGGAGTTCGCAACGCTCAACACTTTTGCTGCCACCGGCGGATCCATAATGATGACATCCGATACGTCGCGAATCGAACTCTTCGGGTTGTTCATGGCTTGACGTACCCTTGCCACTGTCTCCGGAAGCGCAGGGAAAGCATCAATTTCCTGTAAAAGACGAGCAACTAAAGAAAAACGAAGAGGAGCGGCAAGCCCTTGCAAGTCGCTTTCCGTCACAGGCGGTAGCGGTTCCGCTCCAGAATAATATCGCGCTATGGCAGCCCGAAGATCTTCTTCCAGGCACAAAAGCGGTGTAAGGCGCAAGCCTACACAACGTTCCAGTTCTTTCAATTGGTGTTCTTCGAGCAAACGCCCCATTCCGAGAATCAACTCATCCCCTTTCCGAGCTATTGGGAACACCTGATATTTTTCTGCAACCTCGCGAGGAACACGCCGTACTAACTCGGGGTCAACTTCGCACTGAGATAAGTCAAGAGTATGAATTCCGGGAAGACCCGCCAAAAAACGCAGAAAATCATCCACGGTGATGCACCCCAAGGAAATCAGAATGCGCACCGTGTCTCCGCCATGTTCCGCCTGCACACGGAGAGCATAGTCCAAATCCTCTTTTTCGATGAGACCGGCTTCAACCAACAATTCTCCGATGCGTCGTTCGGCAAGCTTTTCAATCTGTTCTAGATGATCCTTACCGGTCTTCATCGTGCGTTTTCGCGGCAAATCGCCTTCCGGTAGCTCTGGCGAGGACCGCCGATCATGAATCATTTTCGTACCCCACTCCTTTTAGAAATGGAATCGCACCACCTAACGCCAAGACAGCAATTGTGTGATTCCTTCAAAAAGGTTTTCTTTCAAAATTCTACCAATAGAGAGACTATCCTTCTAAACAGTTTACCCCCACAAGGGTTGGACATACTACCGATGTATTAATATCAGAAAACATATGCGCCGCTTTTTCAGCCTCTTCGCGAGACCGGAATACCCCGAACATAGTTGGGCCACTCCCGCTCATGCCGGCTGCGATACTGCCCGCACGCAGTAATCGCTCTTTAATGGATGCCAACTCCGGGTGTTTCGAAAAAACGACATACTCAAGTCTGTTAAACATCGCACCGGCAAAATCTCCGTCTTCCAAACGCCGGCGTGCTTTCCGGAAGGAACACGTCCAGCCGGCAAAGGGGATTTCCCCAGAGGGACGCAACAAAGGACTGGTGAAAACGTCACGGGTACTCACATGGAGATTCGGGTGCACGAGTAAATACCAAACAGCCACTGGCGAGTGCATCGCATGAAGGTCCTGCCCGCGCAGCCTTCCTGCTTTTGTGCCACCTACCAAACAAAAGGGCACATCGGAACCCAACTCCAGACCTAGCGTTGTCAGACGATACAAAGTAAGTTTCAGATCCCAAAGTTGATTCAGCGCAACTAAAGTCGCTGCAGCGTCCGCGGAGCCCCCAGCGAGGCCAGCGGCAATCGGGATGCGTTTTGACAGACGGATATGCACCCCCTGTGACACTCCAAAACGCGTCTGCAATAATTGCGCGGCTCGTACCACAAGATTGGATGCATCTCCGGCGAGGTCTTCGTTATCGCATTCCAAAGTAATCTTTTCCGGTTGGGGAAAGAACTCAAGCCGATCACCTAACGACACCGACTGAAATATCGTTTCAAGATTGTGGTAGCCGTCCCGCCGCTTGTTGAGCACTTCTAAATAAAGGTTAATCTTGGCATAAGCAAGATAAACGGGCAAACTCGTCATAACTCCTCTAGCAGATTCAGTAGTTCCTGGAACGCAAGATCGATACCAATAAACCAAAACCAAAAATGGCGGCAATCGAGTAGCCAGCAAGTCCCAAAGTTGGTGCTTTATCAGCGGCAATCAGGAGACTCGACCCCACAATGATCGCCCCTGTTATTACACCGAAGGTAACGCGGTTGCTTGCTCGGTCGGTCACTGCAGCCACCTGGTTCAATTTCTCATGGTCCAAATGAATCCGTAACCGACCTTGACGAGCTTGTGTCAAGAGATCGTGTATTTCTTGAGGAATATTCTTACCCAGGCGCAAGAGACGCAGAAGGTCCCGTCGGACACCCCGCGCGATTTCGATTGGTGCGTATCGGTCCGTCAAAACCTTTTCCACATAGGGGCGAATGACAGGAACCATGTCAAGATTAGGGTCAAGAAGGTGTCCGGTGGATTCAATCGTCGCCAAAGCCTTCAGGAGAAGACTGAAACGCGGCGCCAACTGAAGGCGATGTTTCCGTAGAATCTCGGTGATACGTTCAATGGCTTTGCCTACCAAGCCGCCGGATAGAACCTCACCTGCTTCAAATACCACATAGTCCGCCACGTCACGTTCGAGCGCAATGGTGCGGTCTAAATCGCCATTTGTAGTGAAAAGTAATACGGCATCGACACACGCTTGCATATCTTCATTTATAACAGCCCAGAGCAGATCGGCAATCGCGTATACGTCGCCTTGTTCCAGGTAACCGACCATACCGTAGTCCAAAAACGCCACCTGGTTGTTTTTCGTAACAAGGATATTGCCTGGGTGAGGATCAGCATGAAACAGACGATGTTCAAAAACCTGACGACACAATATCTCACAACCGCGCGCAGCAATTATTCGCGGGTCACAACCGCGTTCGGGGAACTGATCCACGGCATCCACTCGAATCCCGTCGATCCAGTCCATCACCAACACGGTGCTGGAACAGACCTCGTGATACACGTGGGGTACGAACACGGTGTCCACGGATTGGTAATTCCTGCGGAAACGGTCAATCACACGCGCTTCGATGTTGAAGTCCAACTCGCGTCGTATCGCACGTTCAAATTCATCCACCATCCCAACAGGGTCCATCCACGCTACTTCTTCCAGGTGGTCCCGCGCCCATTCGGCAATGGTGTGGAGCAAACTCAGATCTTGCTCGATGACGTGTCGGACATGAGGTCGCTGTACCTTAACGGCGACCACTTCTCCTGTCTTCAATGTTGCACGGTAGACCTGGCTCAGAGACGCGGCTGCAACGGGTTGAGGGTCAAATACAGCAAAAACCTCTTCCAGTCGCCGACCGAGCGATTCCTCAATTGCGGGTCGAATCAGTTCAAACGGGAGAGCTGCCACGCGGTCTTGAAGGCGCTCCAACTCTTTGCACAGATTGATGTCGATCAGGTCAGGGCGCGTGCTCAGGATCTGTCCCGCTTTTACAAACGTTGGTCCCAATTCCATCAACGCGGAACGAAAACGAGAAGCGAAGGTGTGCGGTTCCCCTGGAGGAGTCTCGAGTAAACGCAACCGACGCAATACGTACGCCGGTACCCCCTCATAAAGCCCCAACCGTTGCAGAAGATCGGCAAAACCGTGTTTCCCAAAGACACGGATCACTTCGGCCAAACGGACCGCATTGCCCACACGCTTTCGAAGGGAATGGTGTGTCACCTTTTCCATCCCGTTACGAAAAAATACACCTTAACGACAAGTCAAAAACCAAACCCTCAATTTCCTCTCGGGGATCCTATCGCACCCACGTCTCGGCTTCAACCACAGAAACCGTTTTCTTTAGGATAGGCGAAACCCTAGACTTGTTCGTGAAGGGCTCAATACTTAACTGATTTTGTGCCAATCAAAAAACTTTCTTGAACCAATTGGTTAGTTTTTTGACCGGTGATCGTTTCGGTTGCTCCACATTGGACTTGTCGGCATCCGATGCAGCCACCGATGTTGGAGAAGGTGTTTCGGGTTTCACCTGTTCTACCGCGAGCGCTGGAGCAGCCGTAGGCTGCGCTTGTTCAGCAACGGGTGCTGGGGGTGGGGCCACGGGGGCGACAGAAGGAGGAGCAGGCAGAAGCACTTTCAGCTTCTGCCCCACGAGAATCTTATCACCGTTCAAATTGTTCCAGGTTCTGAGGTCTGCAACAGTCACCTTGTATCGTGAGGCAATTCGGCTCAGAGTGTCTCCTGCGACAACACTGTAGATTTCCTCTTTGGTTTGCTCAGGAGGCGATGGCGGCAAAACGGCAGCTGGAACCGCCGGCGGAAGTGCTTCCGCATTCACCGCCTGTGCGACATTCCCGGCTTGTTCTGGGGAAGAAGCAGCAGCTGCAGGCGCTTCGGACGCGCTGGGTTGCGATACAACCGGGGGCGCATTCGAATCCGACGCCAACTGCGCCAGGACCTCGCTTTCGCCGACAGGACGTTTAGCAAACGCTGGCGAGACACGTTTTGCGGTGCTTTGGAGAAGTTGTCCGCTGTCCGCACGCCAAGTTGCCACACTTTTCTCTAATCCCCACGTAGTGGGATCGGGTGGGGACGTAACACTCCCAAAAACGATCATCGCCTCTTGCTGTCCTTGCGTTGCACTGAAGGTAGCGTGCCAAACGGTCGGTTGGTCTGCCGCGTCAAGAGGACGCCCGACAACCCTTGAGCTTGTCATCACGGGAAGTAGGCTCCGCGCAATGCTGTCCCGACATTCGCCTACGCACTCAATCGGACCCCCATAGAGCATCATGGCGGTCAACAACTCGGGAGACAAAGAACTCACACCAGAAACGTCGAAACGTACAGGACCTACACCAACGTCATACTCCCTCAACCGACTGGTGGCTCCCGAAACAGCCAACCATGCGTTCAAATCAGCTTTTAATGAAATGGCGGAGGAAGGCAAAACCGGAATGTCCGGCAAGGCATCTTCCACAGTAGTGAACGCCAAAGCCTGCGCCCGCGTCCGGGTAAGATTTGCGGCACGAAGCACGTCGTCGGGCAAGCCCGAATCAGCAACAACAACAAATCCAAAGCCCCAGGAACCTGCGGTTTGACGCAGTTTCTCGGCGGCAAAATTACGAGCTTCCGTTTTAGAAAGATCAAGCCACTTCCTTCCATCCGCGCCCTGCACATACCAAGCGGGGTCTCCCCCTTGGATGGAAAAAACATTTAAGGTCAAGCCGGGTGTCAAATTCATACTTTTCAGAGCAGCCGCTGCTTTGCCCATGTCCTTCGGGAAACCGCCATTTCCTCCCACGAGAGACCCGGGCGAAGATTCCCACGTTTTAGGAACCAGCACATGCCGCACTCCTGCGCCCGACCAGGCTTGCGCCGCACGACATAGTTCTGCCATAGACCCCCCATCCGGAATGGTGGACCAGTTACGCGGTAATTTATCTGTGCAGCGCGGACGGGGCGCCTGACTCTGCGTCCAGGAATAGTAGAGGTCAATATCGGCAGGACGCGGCGTCGACAACGCAATCCACACGGGATCGCACTCGACCGTTTCCCCGGGATTAAGGCGAATGACCGGATCAAAATCACTAGAAACCTCAACATGCCACCGCCCAGGCTCCGTGAGAAGATAGGCTTTCGTGGATGCAACCTGTTTAGGCAAGGAACCCACCGCCAACGTAAAATCGTGTTCCGCATCTCGGAGAACAATACGCGAGGGAAAGTTCGAACTGGAAGGAACAAAGTAAGGTCCCTGCACTTGCAACATACGGACGCCTGCGGTCGTTGAGGGGCTTAGATTCTGCACATAAAAGCTTGCAGGACGAATCGCACGTATCTCGATTGGTGAAGCGCCGACGTTGGTCGCCTGCATTCGAATCAAAAAGAACGGACGGGTGTTGAACATCGATAGAGAATGGCGCAGCGCCAATCCTTGGTGTGCCGGAAAGTCTATAACATAATCAATCCCGTCACCCATCGGATCGGAAAGTTTCTTTATATTCCCCTTTGCGATTCCAATCTGCATCGATTGAAGTTTGGTGCCGTCTCCCAGTTCCACCTCTGCCCCCGCACTTTCCACAACCCTGCCAATCCCTTGAACGTCGAGCGTCCATTCCCCGCTGTCGGCAGCGTAGACAAACTTTGCCTTCCCGGTTTCGATGGTATAGCGTTCACGAAGTTCCCACGGCATATCATGGGGCATATTGTAAACAGGGTCGTCGCTCGGTTTCTTACTGGTCTTGGCTGACTTGGCGGGCGCCGCCAGAACCGAACTTGCCACACATAACCACGACACCATCGCCACTAACGTCATAAACTCAACAATTTTCTGCTTGTTCCACATGCATGCATGCTCCTGAATGATCTGTTCCGATTATTATCTTGCAAACGATAATCGTGTTGTCTTCTTGGAAAACCGTTTTCTGGTTCAAAGCGGGGAATTATACATAATGTGAATCGAATGGTGCGACCTGTGACCATCACAACGTATCAAACAGAGCCGGTACCATCCGCTTAAACAGTGAAAAGAATCAGCCTGCTTTCCGCAGGATGTCGTTCACCTCGGATCGAATTTTTTCCAATACCTGTTTACGCGTATCCTCGGGGATTTTGTAATGCTGTTCGTGTTCGAGGATCTCCATAACCCGCGCCGCCACACGATAGGCAAAACCTTCGATCTTCACGGTACACCTTCCATTCGTTTTTCTCAGAACTTCTTCCTTTTCTTATCATATCGCAAAGCCAGCCCCATTACCAATAGCGCAGCTTTTGGTTTGTCCTAGAGGACGTGCGTTTGCAAGTGCACGCGAAACTTCATTAGACTAAAAATCCACTTCAACTCGGGAGGGCTATATGTCACAGAAAAAAGAACTCTTGATAGGTGTCATTGGTGCCGGCGGAAGAGGCCATCTAGCAAACTACGCGCATAAACCCGAAGAAGGCGTCCGCGTCGTTGCGGGTATGGACGTGCACGATGCACCGCTGACGGCGTTCAAAGAACGTTTTGGCCAGGATGTTTTTGTAACGAAAGACTATCATGAATTGTTGCACCGTGAGGAAATTGATGCGGTGTTCGTGACTTCTCCGGATTTTGCGCACGAGGAACAAGCAGTCGCTGCGCTTGAACATGGAAAGGCCGTCTACCTAGAAAAGCCCATGGCAATTACCATTGAGGGCTGCGACCGTATCTTAAGAGCCGCCTACGAGAATAAAGCAAAGCTCTACGTGGGGCACAACATGCGTCACATGGCGCTGACTATCAAAATGAAAGAACTTATTGATAAAGGCGCGATCGGGGAAGTGAAAGCCGGCTGGTGTCGACATTTTGTAGGTTACGGGGGCGATGCCTATTTCAAAGATTGGCACGCAGAACGAAAAAACACCACGGGACTACTGCTTCAAAAGGGCGCCCATGATATTGATATTCTTCACTGGTTATGTGGAGGATACTCACGCAGAGTCGTCGGCATGGGAGGATTGACGGTCTATGACCGCATCACCGATCGCCATGACCCTTCCGAACGCGGCGATGCCAGGTTTCGCATCGAGAACTGGCCTCCTTTGTCCCAGAAAGGACTGAATCCTATCATTGATGTCGAAGATATCAGCATGATGCTCATGGAATTGAATAATGGCGTGTTCTGCTCCTATCAACAGTGCCATTATACGCCGGACGGATGGCGCAACTATACGATCATCGGAACGGAAGGGCGAATAGAGAACTTTGGGGATTCCCCGGGCATGTGCGTCCTGCGTGTATTCAATCGCCGAACCGAATACAATCCGTGGGGCGATGAGCAATACTTTTTCCCGCGTCTCCATTACGGACGTGGCGGCGGACATGGCGGAGCAGACCCGCTGATCGTTGCGGAGTTTATCCGTTTTGTTCGCGAAGGAGGCCGAATCCAAACCTCTCCCATCGCGGCACGGTACAGTGTCGCGGCGGGCTATCTGGCGACGCAGTCGCTACGGAGCGGCGCTATGCCTCAAGATGTGCCGCCTTTGCCAAAAGAAATTGTCGAGTATTTCGAAAGCCAGACAAACTGACGTTCACCGAAGAAACGCGTACACGATTCCAAAAACGATGCGGCGTGGCGTGCGGGAAGATCAGATTGTTTACAACGAGAATCACCGTTTAGGCAACAATTCTCGATAATTCATCAATTCTTCGAAATCGAGCAATGTACTCATGGCGGCGTTGGTGCAAGGAATGCCCGCCTCGACAACAGCGGCCAGGACGTTCAGTCCGCCACAAACAATGACCCCCGCCCTTCCCTGAGGCACAGGAATCCCCGCCAAAGGCTGGTTCGGTCTTCCGATCGCCAAAACGCCCCCAAGTCCCGCTTGTTTCGATTGAGCGACAATCCGCCTCACTTCTGGAAGTGCCACCGCCGGGACCTCCCGAAAACTTGCCCCAATAACCCCGGTACCCGTCCGCGCCGCCTGATACACACTCGTCATTCCCCCTCGAATGAAAATCTCCAATGGGTCGAGGGATGTACCTTCGTAATAGATCACCTGAGTAAAACGCTTGGGACCATAATCTTCCACCTCCAGTAAGCCGCCGAATCGAGAGGTTGTTGCAATCCGTTCGCGAAGAAGTACCCCGTTCATACTTACACTGCAAATGGTGCCCACAGCCACACAACCCTTAGGAACCCGAAAACCTCCTATCCGCTGCCCCTCTCTTCCTACCACCAAGTACTCCCCCATTCCCAAGCTCGCTTCGTATACGGGTAGCATCCGTTTAACGGCAGCGTTCCAGTACTGAGCATCCAACGTTGAAATATTCAAAATGACTTTTCCCGTTTTTGTTTTGGGGTCAAATGTCATTTGATACGCCAGCTCATCCACTCGCGTGGCAACAAAACCTACTTTATCTATTACCAGAGCGCCTTCCACCTCCCGTAGCCCCAGAGAAGTCAACCGACGCCCTCGACGTCCTAAATTCTCCGTCCATTTTCTACGGTCTGCCTCCGCAAGATAGTTGCGGATAGTGCGATCACTTAGCTCGACCCCCGCCAAGCGCAGTTCTTCCGCTATCTTTTCACTTCCGATGGGACCGTCAGCGTCCCTCAAGACACGGAGGATGGCTACCATGGTGCGTTGCGATTTGACGTCACTCACCTGTGTTTCCTCTGTTTGTACAAGACCGCCGGTTTCATCTTTAGCAAGAACCGTTCATTCATAGGGTACCCCCAATCCACAACAAGATTCAACCGGCAAAATTGCCGATAAGAATCCTGTGCTGACAAGAAAGAATCAAAGAACTATACATATATTTTAAGGATAATTGGGATATAAAAATACCATTTTACCGGAAAAAACCCGGAATCCTGCACATAAGAAAATACTTGAAATTCGCTCTTATTTTCTTTAAGATTTTTCTTTAACCGGATGGGTGGTTCCGCTTCCTGAATCAGAGATGGTAATGTCCCCCTGTGATATAGTAAGGAGGCGGCGCATCCATCCGGCGTAAGTGTCCTACAAACCCGCCTTTATACAAGACGGGCACAATGGTGCAATGTCATGCTGGAAGAGAAAAAGGAGGAAAATGTCGTACGTAAAAGATGTCATGGAGTTGGTTGTCAAACGTAACCCGGGTGAACCTGAGTTCTATCAGGCGGTTCACGAGGTACTATCCAGTCTGGAACCCGTTTTGGAGCGTCATCCGGAGTACCAGAAGAATTGCATTCTGGAGCGGTTGGTCGAACCGGAGCGTGTGATTATATTTCGGGTCCCGTGGTTGGACGACAAGAATAGAATTCACGTCAATCGTGGATATCGCGTCGAGTTTAACAGCGCCATAGGTCCCTACAAGGGCGGACTGCGTTTTCATCCGACGGTAAATCTGAGCATCTTGAAGTTCTTGGGCTTTGAACAGATTTTCAAGAACTCGCTGACAACGTTGCCTATGGGCGGCGGCAAAGGTGGTTCAGACTTTGATCCCAAGGGCAAGAGTGACGAAGAAGTCATGCGGTTCTGTCAGTCCTTCATGACGGAGCTGCAACGCCACATCGGAGCCGACACAGACGTTCCCGCGGGCGATATCGGCGTAGGTGGACGTGAAATCGGTTACCTGTTCGGCCAGTACAAGCGTATTCGTAACGAGTTTACTGGTGTGCTCACGGGGAAAGGACTCAATTGGGGTGGTTCGTTGATCCGCCCGGAAGCCACAGGGTATGGCGCTGTGTACTTCGCCCAAAATATGTTGGTGACGCGTGGCGATAGCATGGAAGGCAAAGTCTGCACGGTATCCGGTTCCGGTAACGTCGCCCAATATACTGTCGAGAAAATCAATCAGTTAGGCGGCATTTGCGTTTCCTTGTCGGATTCCAACGGTACTATTTTTGACCCTCAAGGAATCAATGAAGAGAAACTCGCCTTTGTCATGGAACTCAAAAACGTGCGCCGCGGTAGAATCCGCGAGTATGCCGAGAAGTTTCCCGGCGTGGAATATCGCGAAGGCGAACGCCCCTGGGGAATCAAATGCGATTGTGCTTTCCCAAGTGCCACACAAAACGAAATCAATGGCGAAGATGCCAAGGCTTTGGTCAAGAACGGCTGTTTCCTAGTCTGCGAAGGCGCCAACATGCCTACTGACCCCGATGGCGTTGCTGTATTCCTCGAGAACAAAGTCCTGTTTGGTCCAGGAAAAGCGGCCAATGCGGGTGGCGTAGCGGTTTCGGGATTAGAGATGGCGCAGAACTCGCAACACACCGTTTGGACCCGCGAAGAAGTCGATCGTCGGCTTCAAGACATCATGAAAGCAATTCATACCCAAGCGTATAATGCATCCGTAGAGTACGGTCGCCCAGGCAATTATGTCATGGGTGCGAACATCGCCGGTTTCATTAAAGTTGCCGATGCGATGCTCGATCAAGGCGTGGTATAAGCGTTTTAGGGACCCGGATGACACAATCCATCGGGCACGTGAGCACCGGATTGCCCGGACTGGATCGGATGCTTCGCGGCATTCTTCCAGGCGATAACATCGTGTGACAAGTTGGTGCTGTGGAAGATTACGTGCCGTTTGTACAGCCTTTTTGCAGATGGGCCGCCGCAAACCACCGGCGGCTCATCTATTTTCGTTTCGCAAAACATCCCCCGCTGATAGAAGATTCCACATTGGCAGAGATTTGTGAACTCGATCCCCGCGAAGGGTTTGAAACTTTTTTGACCGAGATACACGCAGCCATTAACCGCGGCGGACGAGGCGCCTACTATTTGTTTGATTGTCTATCGGATCTTTCTGTGGATTGGTATAGCGACCAAATGCTTGGTTGCTTCTTCATGCTGACCTGTCCCTACTTGTATGATTTGGAAAGTGTCACGTATTTCGCGTTGCTCCGGGATCACCACTCCAATCAGGCAACAGAACCTATCCAACAGACCACACAACTTTTCTTAGATGTCTTCCGCCATGGTTCCCAAATCTTTGTTCACCCCATTAAAGTACAGCAGCGGTTTTCGCCGACTATGTACATGATGCATGAGTGGTGTGGTGAAGAGTTTATTCCGGTGACGCAAAGCGCGTCCAACGCTGAAATACTCTCCAAAAACCGCCGCTTTCCTCTCGATGCTAATCGAAGGCGTCTGGGGCTTTGGGCAAAAACCGTGTCCTATGCTGAAAGACTGCTCGAAGGGAAACAGACCTCTCCGCAGGACAAAACCGAAGCCAATCAACTGAAATCTCGCCTTTTGCGCATGGCCGTCTCACGAGACGATCGCATGTTTCAGTTGGTTGAAAAGTATTTTGACCTTGATCAGATTGTTGCGATTTTTCAACGCATGATCGGAACAGGCCTCATCGGGGGCAAATCAGTAGGCATGTTGCTTGCCCGTGCCATTTTGGAAAAGTCCGACCCGCGCTAGAAGTCTTTACTGGAACCACACGATTCGTTTTACATTGCCTCAGATGTCTTTTATACGTTTCTTGTAGTCAACGGTTGTTGGTGGATTCGTCAGGAGCTGCGCGATCCAGAACGATTTCTACAAAATGCAGAGAAAGTTCGCAGAAGAATCCTCGGGGGACATTTCCCTCCAGACATAGAACAACAATTTGCCAACGTCCTTGACTATTTTGGACAGGCCCCCATCATTGTCCGTTCATCCAGTCTGCTCGAAGACAACTTCGGCAATGCCTTCGCGGGAAAATACGACAGCGTCTTCTTGGTAAACCAAGGCTCGCGGGAACGTCGGCTACAGGATTTCGTCTCTGCGGTCAAAACCATTTACGCAAGCACCATGAGTGAACGGGCACTGACCTACCGAGCCAGAAGAGGCCTGCTCGAATCTGATGAACAAATGGCTCTCTTGGTACAACGCGTGTCAGGCGACGTTCATGGACGGTACTTTTTCCCGCACTTAGCAGGGGTCGGGTATTCTTACAATGCATACGTTTGGAGTGAAGACATTGACCCTTATTCTGGGGTGTTGCGACTTGCTTTCGGTTTAGGAACACGGGCGGTAGACCGAGTGGACGATGACTACACACGACTGGTCGCCCTGAACGCCCCACCAAGTTTCCGGAAATAGAAGGAGCCAAGAGCCGAAAATATCTTCAAAAACGCACCGATGTATTAGATTTAGAAGCTAATAAATTGATTTCGGTTGATGCCTTGTCGGCGGCAAGCGCCTCCCCAAAAATTCCCATAGACCTCTTGGGAACCCGCGATTTCACATTGGAGCGACAACTCCGCGAATACGGCGGCAATCAAAGTATGCAATGGACATTAACGTTCCAAAACCTACTTGAAAAACGCATTTTGCGGAAGACATGCGGATTTTGTTAAAAACCGTGGAACGTGCTTACGGAAGCCCCGTAGACATCGAATTCACTGCCAACTTTTGCTCGGAAGATTCCTATAGAATCAACCTTGTCCAGTGCAGACCCTTCCAAGTATACGGTAGTGCACCGGTGACGCAAATGCCCGCCGAAATCCCTGGGGACAAATTGGTTTTACGAGTTAACGGTCCTGTGATTGGAAGGTCTCGCTCCGAAAGAATCAAGTGGGTTGTATATGTAGTTCCCTCGGTGTATGCCGAACTCCCCGTCAATCAACGCTATGGGGTGGCAAGATGTTTGGGACGTGCCGTCCAGGCCCTCCGGGCTCGGAGTGCCGATCCGATGATGCTTATAGGACCTGGGCGTTGGGGCACCAGTACACCTTCTCTGGGAGTACCGGTCAATTTCACTGAGATTAGCCACGTGTCAATTCTGTGTGAAGTAGTGACCATGCGTGAGGACCTGGTACCCGATGTCTCCTTGGGGACGCACTTTTTCGGTGAACTAGTAGAAGCCGATATTCTTTATCTCGCATTGTTCCCCAATCGGGAAGGGAACGTGTTGAACCGCGACTTGCTGGAAAATACGCCAAACTCCTTAGGCGAGGTCTTTCCCGAAGGGGAGAACTGGTCACACGTGATTCGCATTCTCCAACCGAAACGCCAACTCCAAAACCAGGCGCACGTGGCGTTTCATGCTGATACCTTCAAACAGACGGCAGTCGCTTATTTTACCTCATCAGATACAGACGGAACAGAACAATAACCTGTCGTTCTGGTATATTTTTTTCACGCCATGTATTTTAATCTTCACACAAGAGTGGAGAACAGATGATGCAGGATTGCCCAGGTCCCAGCCTGACACTCCAGTTGCCCAGTTTAGCATTGGAGGAAGATTTCTATCGCATGGTACGTGAGTACCGCAAAGCAGGCGAATCGTATGATACCCTTCTCGAACCGTTGCTTGACCATCTCCCCACTTATTTGCGGCGGGTCGACCAGATTGCGCGAGGCATCTCTTTACCCGTCGGCATTGTGCAACAAACATTGTTTTGGTTAGTTCGTGATGATAAATCCATTGTAGCAATGGGAAGACTGCGCCATTACTTGACACCGGCGTTGGAAAAAGAAGGCGGACACATTGGGTACACCGTTCGTCCTTCTGAAAGACGTAAAGGATACGGCACCTTGCTCTGCGCCTTATTGATACAAGAGGCAAGGAACCGACTTGGACTTTCCCGAGTCCTGATCACCTGCGACTCGGATAATATCGGTTCCGCCCGCATTATTCAGAAAAACGGGGGCTGTTTCGAAAATGAAGTTATCTCTGACTGGTCAGGCAAGCCCGTATCCCGGTTCTGGGTGAGCACGACACCCACCCCCAGCACCATCTACCGTCTGTAATGCCTTCTCCGCATCATGTGTCCACTAAGACGAAATACCTGCTAAATGAAGTTCTTCGGCGCGCCAACAAGCGACGTGCCGTCCCGAGCTCATGTCGCGGAGCTCCGGCGCAACGGTACGGCACACATCCTGGGCGTAGGGACAACGGGGACTGAAGGCACAGCCTGGCGGCAATGCGCCCAAATCAGCGACCTCTCCTGCCATAGGTTTACGGCATGGTCGTTTTCCAAGATGACCTGAGGGCGCTGCAGCAAGCAACGCCTCCGTGTACGGATGCAACGGAGTGTGAAACAGCTCCTGGGTGAAGCCCAACTCTACAATTCTCCCCGCATACATTACCGCTACCCGCGTGCTGATGTTCTCGACCACCGCAAGGTCATGCGAAATAAATAAATAGGTCAGCTGTCGTTGTTGTTGCAGATCTTTCAACAAGTTCAAAATCTGCGCCTGTACCGATACGTCCAGTGCTGACACCGGCTCGTCGCAAACCACAAACTCAGGATTCAACACTAAAGCGCGGGCAATACAAACGCGCTGCCGTTGTCCCCCGCTGAACGCATGCGGGTACCGCTGCAGGTACTCCGGCTGAAGACCACACGCCCGACTGACCTCGTAGACCACCTCCCGTTGTTGCGATCGCGAACCGACCCCCTGAGCGCGAAGTGGCTCCGCAATAATGTCAAAAACGCTCATGCGGGGATTCAACGACGAGTAGGGGTCCTGAAAAACAAGCTGCATGTGTTTCCGGAAACGTCGCAAGGATTCTCCCCTGAGTCCCAACAAGTCAATTTTCGTTCCATTTTGGTAGAACCACATGGCTCCTGCTGTAGGATCCATGAGCCGCAAGATCAGTCTGCCCGTAGTCGTTTTTCCGCAACCGCTCTCCCCAACCAACCCCAACGTTTCACCCTGGCTGATCGCAAAACTCACATTGTCCACCGCACGAATTACCCGGTCGACCCGCGAAAACAGTCCCCCCGAATTCCTGAAGTGCTTGGTCAAGCTTCGCACGTCCAACAATACGCTCATGTTTCATTCCCGCCGGAAACGACCGACTCATTGACCTTTGGTTCCGCGCCGAATAAGTGGCAAGCTACGCGGTGACCTCTGCCCTGGTCACGAAGTTCGGGAGGCGCCCCAACGTCGCACACGTCCCGAATCGCATAAGGACAGCGCGGGTGGAACGGACAACCCAAGATTTTCTCGAAGGGATGCGGCACACTTCCTGGAATAGACGCCAAACGCTGCACATTTCCCCTACCTAAACGCGGCGCCGCTGCAAGAAGCCCTTGGGTATACGGATGCTTGGGATTCCCAAAAAGTTCTGTTGTGCTGGCTTGTTCCACCGTCTTCCCGAGATACATAACTACCACTTCATCAGCAATCTCCGCGATTACGCCGAGATCATGTGTGATGAAAAGCACAGACATACCCAACTCATCTTGTAGTGAGCCCAATAGGTCAAGGATCTGACTTTGGATTGTCACGTCAAGAGCGGTCGTAGGCTCATCCGCTATTAACAGTTGAGGTCTGCAACTTAACGCCATGGCAATCATGGCGCGTTGCCTCAACCCACCCGAGAGTTGGTGGGGATAGGCGTCCACCGATTCTTCCGGCCGAGGCATGCCCACCTTGCGCAACATCTCGATGCTGTGCTTCCGGGCTTCTTTTCGAGAAAGCCCCTGATGTAGGCAGACGGCTTCCGCAATTTGGGCTCCTACCGTATGCACCGGCGACAAAGAAGACATGGGCTCCTGAAAGATCATCGAGATTTCCGCACCTCGGATATGACGGAGTACCGAGCTGTTTTGCGGCAGTCGGGCCAGGTCCAACGGCTCGGGCGAGGAGAGATGGTTCCGTGGAGAAAACTGTATCGTTCCAGAAACAATTTCGGCTCGCGGCGGCAAAATACGTAGGATAGCCCGGGCGGCGACCGTCTTGCCGCAGCCGCTTTCTCCCACAATTCCCAGGGTCTGATGTTTACCTATATCAAAACTCACGCCATTCAGCGCACGTACCGTCCCCTCCCTCAATTGAAACTGAACAACAAGATTTTTTACTGATAACAACGTTTCCATGATTTCACCCATGGGTATAGGGGTCGGCGGCATCACGCATGCCATCACCCAGAAAATTAAACATCAAGACGGTTAGGATCACGAAAAAGATCGGCAGCAACAGCCACGGGTACAAACTCACGGCACGTAGGTTCTGGGCGTCCTGAAGTAGCACCCCCCAGCTGATCGTGGGAGGACGTAGCCCTAACCGTAGAAAACTGAGAGACGTTTCCGCTGCGATCATCCCAGGAATGGCGAGGGTTACACTCACAATGAGATGGCTGGCAAAACCCGGGATGAGATGTCGCAGAATAATCTCGATTTCCCGCACACCTGCTACTCGAGCCGCCACCGCGTAATCCTCCTCGCGCAATGCCAGAATCTTACCCCGTACCACGCGGGCGAGCCCTGTCCAACCAATTAGTGCGAGTATTACGGTCATACAAAAATACACCCGAAGCTGCGACCACGTTGCCGGCATGGCGGCACTCAGTGCCATCCATAGCGGTATCGTGGGGAACGAACGAAGAATCTCAATAAACCGCTGGATGAGCGTGTCCACCCAGCCGCCGTAGTACCCGGATATTCCCCCTATGAAGATGCCCAAGATGAGACTCAATCCGACCCCCACCAAACCGATCGAAAGCGAGATGCGACTTCCATACAAGATCCGACTTAACAAATCCCGGCCCAATCGATCCGCCCCCATAAGATAGACTCGCTCCTCCGTGCCCGTACCCAAGAGATGGCGCTCGCAAGGGAACAGCCCCCAGAAACGGTACGCGTCACCTTTCGGGAACAGACGAATGAAAACCCTACGGGTACGGTCTTCGCTATACTTGCGTACCAACGTCTCGGGGTCAATTGACTGTACAAGAGGGTACACAAACGGTCTCGAAAGATGCCCTTCATGAATCACGCGAATCCGATGAGGCGGCGCATAACTATGGGAAACGTCCCGTTTCCAAGGATCGTAGGGCGAGATGAACTCACAAAATCCCGCTAACACATACAAAAAGACCAGCCCATACATCGACAAGTAGGCAAGACGGTGATCACGGAACTTCCACCACATCAACCGCCAGGGGGATGCCACATAGATCTCCTTTTGAATGCTCTCTTGCTCCCTCTGGGTCTCTAGGGGCGCTTGACTGGTTGTCACGATGTCGTTCTCCCGTAGCGAATCCTAGGGTCAAGCCACGCAAGCAAAATGTCCGAAATGAGAGTTCCAACCACAGTCAACACGCTTAGCAACATGACAAAACTGCCGGCAAGGTACATGTCTTGCTCCATAAGAGCCCGCAAAAACATCGGTCCGGTCATTGGCAATCCCAACACCATCGCCACAATAACAGACCCCGATACCAACTGAGGCAACATCCAACCCACAGTACTGACCAGGGGATTAATGGCAAGACGAACCGGATATTTTAGGAGCAAACGCCATTCAGACAAGCCTTTCGCTCGTGCTGTAACCACATAGGGCATCTCCAGCTGATCCAAAAGGTTCGCCCTGACTTGACGGATCAGTCCCGCCGTGCCCTCAATACTGAGAAGAAACACGGGAATCCAGATGTGTTCCAAAAAATCCAACACTTTTGCCCAGGACCACGGGGCATTCACAAACTGTTCTGAAAAAAGTCCTCCGACGTTGGCATGAAAGTACTGAAAACTCGCCCACATCAGCAAAAGCGCCAGCGAAAACGGCGGCGTGGAGATGCCTATGAATCCCAATAAGGTGAACAAGTTATCCGAGAACTTGTATTGATGCGTGGCGGAATAGATGCCTATGGGTAAGGCAATGATCCAGGTGAACAATATGGCGACAAACGTAACTGCAACGGTAATACCGAGTTTCTCCCAAATGAGCTCGTTAACGGGTTTATTCAAGGTGAACGATTGCCCGAAATCCCCGACTACTACCCCAGAAATCCATTTCAGATACTGCACGTAGAAAGGCTTATCCAATCCGTATTGGGCGCGCAGACTCGATAGCAAGGCTTCGTCCGCAGTCTCCCCACTCTGGGCAAGATTTGCCGCCAGTGTGGTCAAGTAATCCCCGGGAGGCAATTGGATAATCACGAAGGTAATTATCGAAATAACAAATAAGGTGGGAATCATAATCAAGACACGCCGCGCAATAAACGCCATCATGGCAGACCGTTCTCCGATTCATCGATGTAAAACTGCTCAATCCCAATGTAACCAGGTGTCAATACCCTGAAATTATGGATGATATGGTCAGGCACGTTATGGAAACGATTGGACACAATGGTCAGTAGCTCCGGTCTGCAAATGCCGATCGCGTAGCATTCCTCCGCCCACTGCTTCATAATCGAACGTCCCAATTCTAACCTTCTTTCTTCGTCTACGGTCGAACGGAGCTCGAGATAGCGGTCAATCAACATCTGAAACTCGGGAGGCGGCTTCACACCGGCTTTTCCATTTGTTGCCCGGTACCTGCCATAGAGCGGCGCAAAATAGCTGGAGCTTTCCCATGGGACATACCACAGAGGGTCGATCATCCAATGCATACCCGGCAGAGCATACGCCCAAAAATTGAAGTTCCCGTTCTGCATTTGCATAACACTTAATGCTGGGGCATCCATCTTGATCACAAAATCCAGACCAATTTCCCGCCAGTAATCGGCAATCAACTGGTACATATCCAGGTTCGTTCCCATCTCGGACGGAAAGACATTCAGCGTCTCGCGGAAAGCTCTTCCCGACTGGGGCAATCGCCGGATACCGTCTCGCCCCCGTCCAAGACCCATTTCGTCAAGCAAACGGTTTGTTTCAACGGGATCATAGTTCAGATATTTGCTGTCGAATTCCGGAAGATATGTCGGATCAAAGGGACTGACCACACCCCGCGAAGGAACCGCCATTCCGTTGAAAATTACGTCAATGAGTTCGGGACGGTTGACCGCCAAACTCAATGCCACTCGGAAACGACGATCCTGAAGAATTGCCCTCAGTTCGTCATCTTTACTATGTTGATTGACATAGACGACGAGCGTGTCCGGGCTTAAATCGCGCAAGACCCGATAGTTGCCCCGATTGCGATTCTCCATAAACAAAGGATAATTAGCAGCATCAATTCGCCGCGCCTGAAAATCCACTTCGCCCGACATGGCTTTGAACGTTGCCATCTCACTATCTTGGATATCTGTAAACACAATTTCATCAATATACGGCAGTTGATTCCCTTCTGGATCCACCTTCCAATAATATGGATTGCGCCGTGCTACCATCCGCGAAGCTGGTGGCGGTACGGCAATCTGAAAAGGTCTGAACGTGGGAAGTTCTGGGTTTTCATCCACGTTAGCTTTCAAACCAAACAACTGGAACCACTGACTCAAACCGCGTTCTTTCACCTTGGCTTCGAGTTCCTCTCTTGGCGTGTATTTGATGTGAAATTCCTTTAGATAGTGTTTTGGCGCCAGAAGTGACATCCCACGAAGACACACCATTTGGATGAATATGCCGTAGGGTTTTGGAAACGTGATGATAACGGTCTCGTCGTCAGGTGCGGTCATCGTAGCCGGTATGCCGTCTAGCATGAGCCAAGAGGGAAATATCGGAGTTAATTCACGATTAGAGAAAATGTCTTCAAAACAAAACAGAAAGTCTTCGCTCGTCAAGGGGTAGCCGTCAGACCATTTCAGACCCCGACGAAGATGAAACACAAATGTCCTGCCGCCATCCAGCGCCTCCCACGTTTTCGCCAAGCCCGGCTCCGGCTGAAGTCCCGTGCGATCCCAACGCACCAGCGACTCGTAGCCCAACCGCGCGTTCAAATGAATATCCGTGCGTCCCATACTTACCCGACGCCACGAGCCGCCGTACTTACCAATTCGATGAACGGGGAAAACGACGGCAGGCTCTGCTGGTAATCGTTCTTCAACGGGGGGCAGCTCCCCCCGGGCCACGCGTTCCGTTAAGGACGGCGCTTCCTGGTACCCCTGCGCGCTTGACACAAAAAGCATGCTCGCCACGAGAAACGCACACATCCCCGTGGGGAGTCTCGTCACCATCTTTTTTCGTTTTCCTTTGGCCGCTCTAGCAGGTCCGGTGACCTAACATGACCCTTTCACATTAGAAAAACGAACCATGTTTTCGCAAGATAATCGACGGCCCCCTTTACGTTTTGTCTCCAGCCTTGTCATTGCTGGGAGTGCCATAAGCACGACACGACAATCCACTCAGGGATTTGGAAATACGATCACTCTTCACACTACATGTTTTCACGCTACACGGTTTAGGGCTTTGTCACGTCGCGCCGAAAACAAAGCTCCTCGGAGTGGCTGCCATGAGAACGCCACGGACGAAGAATCGAAGAATGGTCCTGTCTACATCCAAGTCCCGTAACGACCATGCAGAACTTCCGTCGTTTTGCTCGACTTTTGAAATGACACCCAGGCTGTCTCCACTACGCTGGAAACATAATGAAAACCATCCTATAATCAAACAATCTTTTCACAAAACATGGTCCTACCGTGTTGGGAGGTGGAGTTTATGCTTATGATAAGAGCGGGTATTGTAATTCTTTCTGTCGGCACCGCAGTTACTGCCCAAGGGATAGCCGAATCGCAGGAAGAGCCCGGACCCGATGTCATTGTCGTCACTGAAGCCAGCAATCCAGAGCCTTCGCAGCTTCCTACCTTACGGTTTGTAAAGGAAAAAATGTGGGGTAAGTATTACCCAATCCTTTCCATGACGTTTCCGAATCTCCCCGACTTCAGCTGTGACGCATGGTGTTACGAGTCGGAGGTGGAATTCCTGAATGCCGTCCCACTACCAGATGGCGCCTTGGAAATCCAGCACCGTGACAAAAAGACTCCCGCGAGGCTCGTCGTAACGACCGTAACTCCGCGCCCTGGCGCAGTGGAATTGGTGGCTCGCATGATCTTCGAAAAGGCGGGCCCCGATCCTTCTGTCGAGATGACGGCTCCTCCGTCACTTAACGTTTGTTGGCAATTCCGGCATGCACCGGCTTTCGCAAGCAAGCCCGACCCTTACCCTGCATTTTTTCAACGGTGCTTTCTATTCACGCATAAGGGGCTCACTTTTCTCAACGACACCGAACGAGAAAAGATACCTGTCCAGCCGCCCGACGCCGAGGCAAACACCCCGCCCTGGGTACAAATGTATGTTCCAGTGAACGTGCCCCGATTCGTTACACCACCAACTTCATGGGCAGGTACCAGCCCAGACCGCTATTTGCTCCCCATCATCGGCATCGTTTCGCGAGACGACAAATACCTGGCTGCTATTGTGAACGATTCCGCTGAGAATATGTCCCAGGCATGGCACGATTGTCTCCACAATAACCCGAAATGGCTGCCCGAAGATGCTGCAGTGCCAGAGCGTCGTTGGCGTGTAACCCTTTATGCCATGGAAAATGACCCGAAGAAACTACTTGAACGCGCGGGTGAAGATTTCCCAAAACTTAAGTCTTTTTCCTTTCTGGCAGAGAAACCTTCTGTAGGGCAAAGGTGGCAAGCCGTGGCGACGCCGGAAAGTTGGGTTGCTATTCCTGAAAACGCCATGTGGCTCAAAACGCTACCTTTGGGACCTTTTGTACGCCTCGCAGACGGGAGATTGTTGACGGTTGATGGTAACCAAGTCTTTGCAAGCGCGGACGAAGGAAAGTCGTGGGATCGTTGGCCACTGACGGTATGCGACAGCCGAGAGCACTTTCAAGTGGGGACAGAGCGCAGCTTACTTCGCACAGCAAATGGTACCTTGGTGCTCGTTTTCATGAATATGGCGGAGTACAAGTGGGTATGGGACGCCGAAAAACGATTGCCCTCCGCAGATACGCGACTTCCCGTTTGGGCGATGCGTAGCACAGATGATGGAAAAACATGGACGGATGCCCAGATGATTTACGACGGGTACTGTGGCGATATCCATGACATCCTTCAAACGCGAAACGGGACGGTCATTGTCCCCGTTCAAGAACTCCTCTACGAAGACGGACGCCATGCGTTGCGGCCTCGCTATTCCACCGATGAAGGCAAGACATGGCATAGGGCAAATCTTTTAGATATTGGTGGAAGAGGTCATCACGATGGATTGATCGAAGGAACGCTGACAGAGAGGCAAGATGGCACTGTTTGGTTACTTTGTCGAACCAACCTTGGCAAATTTTGGTCGGCATTTAGCGACAATGATGGAAAGTCCTTTCGAGTGCTGACGCCTTCCGACATCCCCTCCGCAAGTTCTCCGGGAACCCTCAAACGGCTCGCCAGCGGTAAACTCCTCCTCGTATGGAACAGACCCGCACCCGAAGGAACCGATGAGCCCCCCGCCGAAGTCATTCGGGGGGGCGATGGTCAATGGTCGGATGTCCCCGTAAGCAACTACCGTGCAGAACTTTCTGTGGCGTTTTCCGACGACGATGGCAAAACGTGGTCAACCCCAAAGGTGGTTGCGCGGCGACTTGACGGGCTTCGCAACTACTTGGCTTACACCTATGTGTTCGAGCCCCGATCGGGCGAGATCTGGATTACAACGATGCAGGGCGATCTTCGCCTGAGCGTATTCGAAAAAGACTTGATAGACTGAACCTTTTCGCAAATTCGGAGAAACAAAACCATGTTACACGCAATGCCTTTCGGCACAATTGTGTATCTTATTGCCGCAGCCCAAGACCTTGCCATATCTCCCGATACCTCTCCCTATCCCCGTATCAGCGAAGAAGGATTTCGCGCACGTCTGGGCTTTTTTGAATATGACCGTTCCATTCCTCTCGAAGCACGCGTGGTAAGGGAATGGGACAATGAAACCACCCTGCGACAAAAGTTCGTTTTGCGCGGCGCTCAGGGGTTTTTGGTACCTGGATATTTGGAGATACCGAAAAATCAGACGGCGCCCCATCCGTTAGTGTTGCTTCTGCATGGATGGTCTGGCAACAAAGAACAGTGGTACGAAGACCAGAACATCATAAGCGGAGGACCGATGAGAAAAGCCCTCCTCGAGGCAGGCTATGCGGTACTAATGATCGACGCGGCGGCACACGGAGAACGGAGCCATGAAATCGATTTTCAGAATGTGAACTCTTTTGATGATCCGAATGCGCCTCCGCGTAAAAATTACTTCACCTTTGCGGAAATTGCAGTCCAGACGGTAAAAGACTACCGCAGGGCGCTTGACTACGTGGAACAAAGACAAGAAATTGACGCAAACCGCATCGGACTCGTCGGATACAGCATGGGCGGAATGATGGCGTTTTACCTCTTGTCAGTGGAACCCAGAATCAAAGTTGCCGTCGCATGTGTCCCGCCCTTATTCAGCGAAGGCTATAATCCTACTTCCCCCATCGATTACACGTGGGGAATTGGAGATACCCCTTTTCTACTCCTCATGGGAAAACAAGATGAACTATATGTCGCCGAAAAAGCCCAGGCATCTTACAAGGCGTACTTAGAAAGGCCAACGACTAAGATCACTTGGTACGACAAAGGCCACGAACTGACACCGATATACGTGCCGGATGCCCTTGATTGGATTGTGAAACACCTTCCCCGATAGAAAACCGAATCATGATGATCTTACGACTTTTTCCATTGTTCGAGTGACTGGGGTGGTTGAGGGTCTTGCCGGGGGATAAAATATTCAACTTCTCCTATCTCTCCGCCGCTTCGACGAATAATCTGTTCTGCTATGCGTTGACTTGCCGGTATCAGAGTCCCGAAAGAATAGTCTGTATAGGAAAACTTCTGGTCAGCTATGTTTTGGATGTCGGACGTCAACTGTTTATCCAACTGGGAAAAACCTTTCATACACCCCAGAACCCCCATCGCCGTGGAAGCATTACAGTCCGCGTCCTGACCACAACGAACCGCATACTCCATCGTTTTCAAAGGGTCTCCCTTGCCGTACAGCAACCCGATCACGACGTAGGCACCGTTCAGTCGAGCATCGATATTCACCGGGTCCCCGGGTTGACAGTCCGTGTCATCCTGCCAACGTTTTTCAATTGCTTCCCATGTGGCGAGCCAGTCGTCCGGATTCTGGGCGTGGTATTTCAATACATCACGAATACAGGCGGCATATTCGGATGCTGCCGGAATACATGCCAGTCCCTCCCGTATGACCTTTTCCACATCGTTATCTTCAAAATACGCCGCAGTGTACATACCCGCTACAAACATACCCCCATACACCCCGTCGCCGTAGTTCATGATATGGCCAAACACTTCGCAAAGCCGATTCGATTCCTGCGGCAACCCAGGACAGATGATCCCAAACAGATCCGCCTCGATCTGGAAATCAATATCATTCGCATGCGGATTATTGTCGGGATGACCGGATGCGGGTGGCATTATCCCCTTTTGAACGTTCTCCCGCCCCACACGGTTCGCATGCCAAAGCTTATACTCAGTCGCAGCAAACGCTGCACCGGCTTGCTCAAACGTAATATCCAACCCATGTTCCTCAAGCGCTTTTAAGAAGGTCATTTCAACGTACAAATCATCTTGCTGGATGGCTCCTCGGACCCTCTCCGCAGTCCATTCCTGCAGCGGCTCTGTGATAGGTTTGGCATTGGAACGAAATTCATAAGGGTCGCCATACGTAACTCCGATCATCTGCCCAGCCCATGCGCCCCGGCATTTATCAAGAAACCGCTCTTTCGTAATGACCCGCCTTTCTTCCGCCAACGAATATTGCCCCAAAAGGAACAGGCCTACCAAAGCCAACGAAATCCACAACGACCTGGGTTTGCTCCTCATACATGTTTCCTTTTCTTTTTCTTTCATCAAATTAATTGACTACAAATCGGATTGAAAATGTCCAGTTAAGAAAAACTGTAAAACTCTTTCCTTTTTCTGCGCGCTCCGTTATTCTAATTTCCATGTGTTTTATAAAAAACTTCAAAACATATATTGCAATCTTTGTGTTGGTTTGCGCAAGGAACCACAAAACGGAGAGGACATATCATGAATATCGTAAGCATCGCAGGACTTGTTATTGGAGTGCTGAATAGCACAACATCCGCAGGCATAGCCGAACACAAAGGCTGTGTTCCTTTACCTTTCAGCGAAGTCAGAACGATTTTGGACACGCCTTGTCCTGAGTCGTTGTTTCCCGAACTTAAAGATTTTGACAAGAAATCTGCTTTGGAGCTGTCTTTTTCTCAAAAACTGGTGGATGAAATTGCACTTCCTGCCGAAACAATCCCACTCACCACCTATACGCTGTACCGCGAGTTCCGAGCCAAAGGGACTCGAGAAGGTTATCAAAAACCCTATTATGACAAACGCAGACAAATGCGTTCTGCCGCGTTGGCATATTGGCTTTTAGGGCAGACCGAAAGACTTGACGAACTGAACGACCTCATCTGGAATATTTGTGAGGAAACTACGTGGGTAGTACCTGCCCATGAACGCGAGCCCGAGTTCATCGACCTATTTTCCGCAGAAACGGCATCTGATCTCGCTCACGTTGTGTATCTACTGAAAGAAAATCTGCCCAAAGAAATCTGCCAGCGTGTATATAGGGAAATTCTTAACCGAATTATTGATCCATATGTCGAATATGGGCGCTCTTATTGGTGGGATTCCGGCAGAAACAACTGGACGGGCGTGTGTGCGGGTTCCATTGGGGAGTGTGCTCTCCTGCTCGATCTCGACACCGAGAAGACAGCGGCGGTGGTCACCATCGTTTTAGAACAGCTGGACCGTTTCCTTGAAAAGGGATTTGAAAAAGATGGCGGGTGTTTAGAAGGTGTTGGATATTGGAATTACGGATTACTTCATTTAGTAACATTCGGCGAGCTGCTGCGCGTGCGTACAAACGGCAAGATTGACATCTTGGCAGACCCTAGACTGAAACCAATCGCACAATATCCCCTTGTTGTTTCCATCGGAAAAGGCCGATACGCCTCTTTCTCCGATAGTCACGAGAAACAAACGCTGCGTCCGTTCTTGATTGCCCGGCTTTCAGCACGAACCGACACGCCCCAATTGAAAATGCTGTATGCGGAGTCCAACGATTGGCGCTTCAGTGTGTGTTTCCGGGATCTCTTGTGGGCTAGGGATATTCCAAACAGCAAGCCCGTCCTCGAAAATGCCTTTCTACCCATCTCAGGACTAGTAAAACTGATATCACATGATAATGAGGGGCGTCCCGTTGTCCTGGCTGCAAAGGCAGGCCATAACGCAGAACCTCACAATCACAACGATATTGGCAGTTTTATCTTCGCTGTGGGAGAAACGGTATATTTATGCGATCCGGGAGCAGGACGCTACACCCGTGACTATTTCGGACCTAGACGCTATGAGAATATTTTCGCCTCATCTTACGGGCACAGTGTTCCTCGCATAGCCGGAAAAGAACAGTCGCCGGGATCCGAGTTCCGTGGAACGATGACGAAAATAGCCGATGACACGTACCAAATCGATATGACAAAAACCTACAACCTACCTATCATGAAATCGTTTCTGAGGACCTTAACTCTTCAAAAAGATGGAGAAATGATTTTGGAAGACCGCTTTTGCTTTGATAACGGCGATGCCGAAATTGAAGAGGCATTCGTCACCTGGCTAGAAGTCGAAGCTGTGGGAAACCATGCGAGGATCAAGTCTGCCGAGGGTTATGTCGAAATTGCCTGTGAATCTGCCTCACAACACTTCCGCGTGGAAACCCTCGACGAAGCGTGCCGCGCTAACAAAAAGGAAGAAGATCTCAAACGGATCACCTTGACCATTCCGCCACAATCGGAAAACACTGTTCGGTTCAGAATGCGCTTTGTCCCCAAGCTCGGAAAGCAGTGATGGAACTGCTCAACTGATAGTGAAATGCACAATGTCACAAACGTTCGGTCCTGCACCGAGGAATTAGAACCGGGCTCACGCGCCCGGTTGTCAATGCGAGGAACGAGTCTTCGAAGCGACGAAGCAATCCCCTCAACCGCGTAGCGCTAGAGGGCAGGGGGCACGGGGTGGAGTAATCTCCGGATTCCCGAGGGGATTGCCACGTCGTGCCTGACGGCACTCCTCGCAATGACAGTGGGTAGGGCATTGCGCAAGAAGACATCCTAGGGAAAAACGAGTAATCCCGAGTGGTCAAAGGGGTTCGCAAATGACTCAAACGCACCTCCGAGATGCCACGCGTCGGTGCCTTTCCCTTAGTGACATTCATGGGAAGTCCTGTCTTCAATTGCCTCATCCAACATTACAAAAAGTGCTGAAGGAACGGGACTTATGCATGAGATTTCCGAACCATAAACATTTCGGTATAATCGGGGTTGTATGAATGGAGAAGACTCTGACGTCACGAAACCTAAGGTATCGGTGATTATCCCTTCCCGGGATGGCTATCGAAATGGAGCGGTGCCACGTTTGCTCGAGAGCGTCACGCGGCAGACGCTGACCGACTACGAAATTCACCTCGTCAAAGGGGTATCGCCACAAGGAAAGGCCATTAACCAGGCCGCAGCAGCAGCAAGAGGCGAAGCGCTCATTATCCTCGACGACGATTCCTGCCTAGCCAATGAAAAGGTGTTTGATCAGCTTGTCTCCGCGCTTGAAAAGGACCCCACTATAGGAATGGCAGGTGCAAGCATTCAGATGCCTCCCGATGCAAACCCATTTCAACGACGCGCTGCAAAGCAATTCCCGCGATTTAACATGCCTGAAGTCAGCGAAATAACCGACAGCGACTTTGCGTGTCACGGCTGTTGCGCCATCCCGCGTAGGGTATTCCAAGAAGTTGGAGGCGAACGAGAAGATCTCATTCGTGGTCTCGACCCTGACTTGCGTGTGCGTCTGCGTTCCGCCGGTTATCGCGTCGTATTAATACCGAATGCAGTGGCTTACCACCCCCTACCTGAAAACTGGCGAGCGTTACTCCGCATGTTTTTTCGAAACGGCTTCGGTAGCGCCTACGCACGGAAGTTTCATCCCGACAGCGTGTACGAAACTCACGAACGCCTGGATGCCACCTCTTTCCGTTCCCGTCGGTCTTTCTTTTTTCGCCTTGTCCGCTTTCCTTTCCGTCTGATGACTGCACTGCTACAGGGACAGCTCATTCGTTTCGCAGCGTACACGGCCTATGCGTGCGGCTACCTTTGGGGCTGGTTCCAAGCAACTCCTTCGGCGCTCGGAGAGGGCAGATGACCGGTGGGCGGCTCGCAATAAAGTGTGCGATCAAATCAGCCGTCAAACATGTCTTGATGAAAACCCATGCCCCCGACCTTTCGGGGAGTTCTCGCATCCTTACCTTTCACAGCGTGGGCTATCGCCGCGACGAGACCAACGTTTCGCCAAGAATGTTTCGGGAACAAATGGCATGGTTAAGCGACCATTACCCTATCATCTCCCTGAAAGAAGCGGCAGCAGGCAAGCCGGGCGTAGCGGTGACACTCGACGACGGCTATCGAGATAATTTGCTTTACGCCGCACCGATTTTGGAAGAGTTCCATATTCCTGCGACAGTATTTGTTGTGGCTGGTTTTATGGGGAAAGTGTTGTGTCAAGAAGACGACCCCACCACGGGTACACTCTTGAACCCGGAAGAAATATGCGCGTTGCACCGTATCGGTGTTACCATCGGCTCCCATAGCATGACACATCGACGACTCGCTCTCTTGAGCCCAATAGAACAGCAACAGGAAATTAGGGAAAGCGCCCGGATACTTTCGGACATCCTCAGGTACCCAGTCACACAGTTTGCCTACCCTTTTGGAACAGCCAGGGATTACACTGCGTCAACCATGCAGCTTCTCCAAATAGAAGGGTTCGAACTTGCTGTGTCGAATCAGTTTGGGTCAAACCCCCAAGGCGCCAATCCTTACGATTTACGCAGAATACCGATTGACTGCACCGATGACTTAGACTTTTTTCGGGCAAAAGTGGAGGAAAGACTTGACTTGCTGCGCGTTTTTGAGTCACAGGCAGGCTTGAGACTCCGCCAGTTTCTGAACAAGGTCACAGGCGCATAACCCCCTATAAAAGGGGGAACGCGCGCGGGTCAGGGGGTACGGGGGAATGGGGGACGCAACCCGCGCGCGTGTGGAAAACTAATCTAAATTCAACTTACTTGTACAATATATTTATGTAGCTTTTACAAGTTCTGCAACAACCGTACCATGTGAATGATACTACAAATTATACTCCATGTCAAGAAGTTTTTTTTCGTACAAAATCAGTATTGGTTTTCAAACAGAATTCGTCACATTCCGGCCAATCAAAAAATATTGGGAGATTTGATTCGAACTCCAACTATTTGCATAAGTTCACGAACCCTTGGCACTGCATCGAGGAAACAGACCAGGCTCATACGCTCGGTTGTCATTACGAGGAGCGAGTCCCCGAAGCGACGAAACAATCCCCCTCAACTGCGCAGCGCAAGAGAAGCTAGGGCATGGTGATCCCCGAAATCCTGAGGGGATTGCCACGTCGTGCCTGACGGCACTCCTCGCAATGACAGCAGTGGCATATAGCGCAAGAGGCCGCCGCACAAACTTGCGAGCTTTCCAAACCATCTGAGCGGACTGCCACGTCGCCCCTTCGGGGCTCCTCGCAATGACAGGGGGCGGGCCATAGCGGAATAGGACGTAATACGGAAAAACAAGTAATTCCAAGTGGTCAAAGGGGTTCGTAGATAGTTCAAACGTACGTCGGAAATGCCATGCGTCCGTGTCTTTCCTTTGATGACCTTTACGCAACGTCTTCTGTTCCATGCCTCCTCCAACATAACAAAAAGTGCCAAAGATACTGGACTTATACACTATTTTGTAAGTCCCACGTTCATTCTGTTAATGTACTACCCGCCCGGGAACAAGCCCGGCGTATTTCACTAATTGAAATAAACGGAGCAATGCCCGGGCATGGCCCCAAGAGTTCACGAGCCCAAAACCCAACCCAAACGTAAGCGTACTCGCGTCCGTAAACCCGGACTGTCTGAGGAGTTGCGGCAGTTTCTCAATCAAGCTGAGACCTCGTCGATCTCTTATGAATCTGTTTTGCGCGGCTTGTCTCGGAGTAGCCATTCGTTGTTGCTCATTATTTTCAGTTTTCCCTTGTGTTTCCCCGTAGGCATCCCGGTAGTTACGACTTTGTTAGGTCTTATGTGCGCCGCGGTGGGCCTCTTTCTTTTTCTCGACAAACCGCCTTGGATTCCACAAAAGCTCCGAAGCCGGTCTATTTCACCCGCAAAATTCTCAAAACAAATGCGGCGCGTCCTCAGAGTTACACTCGCCGCTGAAAAAGTTCTGCACCCCAGGCTTTCATGGATTGCGGGCAACGGCATTGCATGCCGAGTCCATGGGTTATATGTTTTCGTTCTCGGGTTGATCGCCGCAATACCATTGCCTCTACCGCTGGGAAATTTTGTGGCGGCTTTCCCTATATTACTTATGGGTCTGGGGCTTGCCGAAAAAGACGGGTTGGTTATCCTAATCGCATATTTTGCCGGTATACCATGTTTTGTCTACTATGGTGCGTTGGCATTTCTTGGATTAGAAGGCGTCGAACACTTAATGAAAAGTTTTTCTCAACTGTCATAAGAATAAATCTAAAGGGAAAAGTGTCTGATCTATATAAAGTTCTTGTCCCATAGAAAGGAAAAGTTGTGAAAAAAAAGATATACATAGTAGGAACCATCATCTTACTACCTGTTCTTATCGTTGCGGCGTTCATCCTCATCAAAGAAGGCAAGAAACTTGTCGTTGAAGCCTACGTTGACTCCCTGCCCCGCGCCACTCCGGTGCCGTCTACCGACAATCCGGACCTCATTCGCTTAACATGGAGTGATGATCCACGAACCACGCAAGCCATTTCGTGGCGTATGGGACCCAATGCCTCTGCAGGTGCCGTTCAAGTTCAAACCACTGGTGCCGAATCTTCTGACGGTACTCAAATCCAAGCGGAAAAATCGGTTGTGGAAGACCCGAAAATCGAAAATGATCCCGTGAACCTATGTTTTTCGGCGGTTATCACCGGTTTGAAACCCGGAACTTCCTATGACTACCGCGTCGGCAATCCTGAAACCAACAACTGGTCTGAGTGGCGTTCGTTTAAGACCGCACCTGAAAAAGAGATGTCGTTCTCTTTCTTTTACTTAGGAGATCCTCAGATCGGTTTTGCGGCGTGGCATGAACTCATTGCCAAAGCGGCAGAACAATTCCCTAGCGCCGCTTTCACCGTCATTCCGGGCGATCTCGTAAATCGAGGAAATGACCGAGACGATTGGGACGATTTCCTTCATGCAGGCGAGATTGTCTTCAGCAGGATTCCATTAGTCCCCGCCATAGGAAACCACGAACGACCGAAAGGTTCCGAACCACTTCTTTACCTGCAACTGCTCACGTTGCCGCAAAACGGTGCGCCCACAATTACTCCCGAGAAATCGTACGCATTCACGTATAGTAATGCGTTGTTTGTCATATTGGACTCCAACGAACCCCCTGAGACGCAACGCGACTGGCTCGAACAACAACTTGCCCAAAGTGAAGCCGTGTGGAAGTTCGTTGCCTTCCACCACCCCGTATATTCTTCCAAACCCAATCGCGACAACCCCGAACTTCGCGCCAGTTGGTCAGGGCTGTTTGACAAGTATCACGTAGATATGGTGTTGCAGGGACACGATCATGCCTACATGCGAACGCACCCGCTACGGGACGGCAAAGTGGCACCGTCGTTCTCCGAAGGCACGGTGTATGTAATATCGGTTTCCGGCTCAAAGTACTATGATTTCGAAACGCGCGACGTAGCCGCTGTAACGTTTGGCAAGACAAGTACCTTTCAAGTCATTGACATAGATGTAACGCAACCCGATAAACATACCCTCTCCTACCGGGCTTTTGATGATCAGGGTACTCTCCGCGATGAATTCATCGTAGAAAAGCCTAAACAAAAGCAGTGAGATTTGGGGAGTAGACTTACGATTTCCCCTCAAGACCCCTGAGCGGCAAAAACACAAAGCTTTCGTAATGGGCAGACCTGACAAGACGGTTTTCTAGGATGACAAATCTCACGTCCCAACGCTATCAAATGAATGTGTAACGAGTACGATCTCCCACGCGGGATTTTGTCTTTCAAAAGAACAGACGCCGCATCTCTTGTGATTCCTGCCGGTAGTACACCCAAGCGCGTCAACACGCGGTAAATATGGGTGTCTATGGGGAACACATCTATTCCAAACGCAAACAATAACACGCACCGCGCCGTCTTGTACCCGACACCCGGAAACGATAGAAGTTCCTTCTCGGCGGCTTCAGCGTCCATTTCTCGAATATAGTCGAGCGAGATTCCCCCACGCGACAACAACCGATGAAGAATATGAAGAATGACAACGCTTTTCCTTCGGGCAAGTCCCCCAATCTTCAGAACGTCTTGCAGGTCTTGTGGCGTCGCACCAGCCACATCCTCCCATGTCTTGTATCGCGTCCGTAGCTCATCGTATGCCCGCCCACTATTATGATCATTCGTGTTTTGAGATAGGATGGTACGCACAAAGACTTCTACAGGATCATGACAGCGCGGCATTTTTGTCTTTCCATAGTACCTCTCGAGCTTACGATTCACCGCCTCAAGAATTGCCGTGGTTTTCTCACGCACACGCCTTGCCTTCATTCGACCCATCTCCCGATCCCTAGCAGTACCGCCGTCGTGAAAAGCCATCAATGCCCGCTTCTCATAAAAGACCGCGTATAGAATTTCCTGTTGTAACATAACACAGAAACGGTGTATTTTCAGTCACGTAATGAAGTTTTACCTCCGCATAACTGTTACAAGATGAGGAGAACTCAGCCATGTCGATCATGATTGCTATGACCCTTCTTACGTTCGGACAAGCCACACCTCCAAGTCAAGAGACATTACCCTGCCAAAATGCCCGCGTAGACCGCCCCTATTTTTTGGCTAATGTAGTCCCAGCGCTTGACGACCCTGATGACGCCCACTGGTTTACCTACGCGTCCAAATACATTCCCGTTCCCGACATCCCCTTCGTAGAGCACGTACGAGGCAACGTCTCAGCCGAAGAAGAGGCACGTGTGATTCCTTTACTAGAACGCGCCTTGAACGTCCCCAAAAGTGCCTCGGAGCTTGAAGACATCCGTTGCGTAGCCACCAAAGCCGACGATACATGGATCGGTACGGAAAATGGCCTCTTCCATGTCTCAAGTCCAGACGCCAAGCCGATGCGCCATCCCTCTTACGGAGTTGATGGTCCTTTAGCAACGCGCATTACGGGACTCGTTTTCGACTCCAAAGGGGTCCTGTGGGTAGGCACGCCTTTAGGACTGAGCCGGCGCGACACAGACGGACAGTGGAACCACATCCGAGGCAAAGAAGGCCTTCCGGTTGAAGACGTGACATGCCTTGCGGTCGACGAACAAGACCGACTATGGATTGGAACTTCCGTCGGCGCTATTTTGTATAAGCCTTATGAAGAGGGCAGGCGTTGGTTTTACCGCGCTGGTAGACGCTACCTACCGGGCAATTACATCTCAGCCATTGCCATCATGACAGGCGGCATGCCAGTGTATTTCAAGACTGATGGCGGTATCGGGCGTCTCGATGGGGTACAAATGACCTTGAGAAAACGGGCGGACATCATCGAAAACGTTTTGAACCAACGCCATCGTCGTTTGGGTTTGGTGGCTGCATGTACCTTGGACAATGCTGAAGACCCCAAAGACCATTTCATCGTTGACGACGATAACGACGGACTATGGACAGCGTACCATGTTGCCGCGATGTCGCTGGCTTACGCAGTCACTGGTGACCCCGAACACCGGAAATCAGCGCGAGAAGGGATGCATGCCCTATACATGCTGCAGAACGCTTCAGGAATACCGGGATTGGTAGCTCGAAGCGTACTGCCGGCGGAAGAAGGAAAGAAAAAACGGGAAGAAGCTCAAAATAACCCTGACCCCAAAAAACGGGAAGCGTGGCGACCAACCCCCGACGGTAAAATGTACTGGAAATCGGACACGTCCTCCGACGAAATTGTGGGACACTATCTGGCCTTCTATACGTATTGGCGGCATATCGCCCGGCACGACCCTGAAGAACGCGTTTTGCTTGAAAAACAAATTCGAACTGTCACGGATTACATCGTCAATAACGGGTATTACCTAATCGATTGGGACGGGAAACCCACTACGTGGGGGAAGTGGGCACCCGAAGTCCTAAACGGTGACCCGCGGCGTTACGGTGAAAATGGACTGGGTTCGTTGGAGATTCTATCTTTTCTTAAAACTGCCTACTGTATAACGGGCGATGAAAAATACAAGAAATGCTTTGATGACCTCATCTGCGACCATAACTACCTGAGCAACTTGCTACTGCAAAAGAAAGTTTTCCCGGATGAAAATAACCACTCCGACAATCAACTCGCCCATTCTTCCTATTACCCCATTCTTCAGCTGGAAGGAGATCCAAAAGTGCGGCAAGCCTTGCAACAGTCCGTTCGCCGCCATTACAAAACCATCGCGCATGAACATTCTTCGTATTTTGACTTTGTCACCGCAACCATCGACCTGGACTTTGTGGACATAGCAGGCGCCGTACAGACTCTCCGCGATGTGCCTACAGACCGTCGTCTATGGGCAATGAGAAACAGCCATCGCGCAGACATCCAGTGGAATCCCCGCCCCAATCGGTTTGGAAAACCCGTCCTCCTCCATGTCTTACCGGCGGACGAGCGCAATTTCGGCAAATGGAACATCGACCCCTTTGAACCAGACAGTGGCGGAAATTTTGGGCAACGCGTCTCGGGCACGCCTCTGTCCCCGCTCAACAGCCGTTCCTTCGGCCCAAGCCGCGAAGGAGACGGGCGCAATGAAGACGACGGCGCAGCCTGGCTCATTGCCTATTGGATGGGACGGTATCATGGGTTTATAGCTCCCTCCGAGGAAGAGGTTCAGAAAACGCAACACTGACCGGTGTTCGAGGTTTCAGGAATGAAATCGTTTGCTTTTCAAGAACCTTCCCTCAAAAAAGGATTTTTTCGCATCCCAAGAAACGGACTATTTGAACATTTCCAGGTGTTTCCAGTACAGTAATGCCTCAAATCTGCCATCCAAGGCCTGGTTGAGGCAGCCTTAAAGGGAACCCAAGTTGTCATGAATGTGCGCAAAGCAGTTTTAGCAACCGAAAATGGGCTTGTTTTCGAAGGACGCGCCGTTGGCGCCGATGGTGAAGCCACGGGAGAACTGGTTTTCAACACCAGCATGACCGGCTATCAAGAAATCCTCACCGATCCTTCTTATGCTGGCCAAATTGTCACGATGACCTATACCCAAATAGGAAATTACGGCGTAAACCCGGAAGACGTGGAGTCTCGAAAACCCTTCGTGCAAGGATTTGTAATGCGCGAGTGTTGCTTTGAACCGAGTAACTGGCGTGCGAAACAGTCTCTCCCCGATTACTTAACAGAGCATGGCATCGTCGCCATCGACGGAGTTGACACGCGCGAAATCACCAAAATGCTCCGCACAGAAGGTGCAAAAAAGGCTGTAATAAGCACGATTGACTTTGACCATGATTCCTTGATTCAAAAAGCCATCGATTCCCCCGACATGGCGGGGAGTGACTATGTCAAGGCCGTATCCGTCACCGAACCTTACGAATGGAACCCCGAGTTCGAGGGCAAATACTACGTTGTCGCATTTGATTACGGTATCAAGTACAATATTTTAAGACTCCTGGAACGTGCGGGCTGCCGTGTCACGGTGCTCCCGGCAACCGCGCCTGCCGAAGAGGTACTTAAACGCAATCCCGATGGTGTATTCTTGTCAAACGGGCCGGGGGACCCTGCTGCGTTACCCTATATTTATCCCGTCGTGAAGGTGCTGTTCGGGAAAGTGCCCATCTTTGGTATCTGCTTAGGACATCAAATCCTCGGCCATGCCTTTGGCGGAACAACTTTCAAGTTGAAATTCGGCCATCGAGGAGCTAATCAACCCGTGCTGAATCAGGACACCGGCAAGGTCGAAATCACCTCTCAAAATCACGGTTTTACAGTGGATCCCGATAGCCTCGATCCTTCTGTGGCACGTGTTACTCATATTAACCTAAACGACAAGACGGTCGAGGGAATCGAACACGTGGAACTGCCCATTTTTGGCGTTCAGTATCACCCCGAGGCATCTCCAGGCCCGCACGATAGCCGCTATCTCTTTTCACGCTTCGTGTCGATGATGGAAAATCATCGCACACGGCGTTAAGACTGCTCGTGACAACCCAGCCCGTTTCTTCGATGGAGGTTACTAAACGGACGAGTGCCCGCCTCCGAAATTTTGGCCAACCGTGCCCGTGACTCCGTGAAGTCCAAACGGTTGCCAGGGGCTGGCAATGTAAGTTGTCATACCCGCATTACCCCGGGGAGTGCCATGTCGCCCCTGCGGCACTCCTCGCAATGACAGCGCAGGCGCTCCAAGGAGACTCTAATGCCGACAGAAAGCAGACCAGAGAAGACGTCGTAGTCACTGGACTTATCCATCTAGAGGATGTTTCTGCTTGCCGTGTGCTAAAATCCGTTCAGACAAAACTTCAATGGGAGAGTGCAACATGTTGATCGTCATCGTTAAAGTGTCGGTAAAACCCGAATGTGTTGAAGCATTCAAGTCGGCTTCCATTGAGAATGCCAAGTGCAGCCTTCAGGAACCCGGAATCGCTCGTTTTGACGTTATACAGTCTGTAGATGATCCATCGCAATTTGCTTTGATCGAGGTCTATCGCACTGCGGAAGCGACTCTTCGCCACAAAGAAACACCCCACTACCAGAAATGGCGCGATACAGTCGCAGATATGATGGCTGCGCCTCGTGAGAGCATCAAATACGTGAATTGCTTTCCCGAAGAAGCTGCATGGGGCTAAGAGACTTTTTCATCCGTACGTTATCAACTTTAGGAGGATTATATGTCGTATCGATCCGAGGCGCTGGAATACGCACGGCAAAATACCACCCGTTACGAAAACGAATTAAGAGAGTTCTGTTCCATTCCCAGCGTTTCCACACTGCCGGATCATGCCAAATACCTGCACGTTGCTGCGGAATGGTTGCTGCACCGCCTTCGCCAGACAGGCGTCAATCGGGTGTCCATCCTGCCTACTTCAGGGCATCCAATCGTATTTGCGGAAACGGAACTGCTAGATCACAAGCCGACACTTCTCGTATATGGCCATTATGACGTTCAACCCACCGACCCACTCGGAGAATGGGAATCCCCTCCATTTGAACCTCAAGTGCGAGGGGAGTGCCTCTACGCCCGCGGTGCAGCCGATATGAAAGCCCAGATCGTTGCATTTTTGGCGGCACTAGATGCGATCCACCATACACAGTCGTCTTTTCCCTTGAACCTGAAGTTTCTCTTTGAAGGAGAAGAGGAGATTGGATCCCCCTCTTTGCCGAACTTTGTAGACAAGAATTCGGAACTCCTTCAGTGTGACGCTGTCTTGAATTGCGACGGGGGTATTCACGCTGCCGATATCCCTTCGATCACGTACGGCTTGCGCGGACTTGCTTATTTTGAATTGGAAGTCCAAGGCCCGCGCAGCGACCTTCACTCCGGTGTTTTCGGCGGCGCAGTAGAGAATCCTGTGCAGGTGCTTTGCCGGCTTTTAGCCAATATGATTGACGCCGACGGCCACATTACCCTACCGGGCTTTTATGAGAGCGTAACACCGCTGACCGATGAGGAGCGGTCGGAACTTGCTCGTGTACCTTTGTCCGAAGAAGACTGGGTCCGTCTCACAGGAGTACCCTGCTCATGGGGTGAAAAGGAATACTCTTTGGTGGAACGCACCGGGGCACGTCCCTCACTCGATATCAATGGCATCTACGGCGGGTTTACGGGTTCCGGCTCAAAAACAGTCTTGCCGGCACGTGCCATGGCAAAGTTTTCCTTCCGACTCGTGCCGGAACAACGCGGCGAGCTTGTGGAGACCCAATTGCGCACTTACTTAAATGCGCATGTCCCCAAAACCGTGAGGTGGGAGCTTCGCGCGCTGAATTTTGCCACCCCGGTTGTCGTTCAACGGCATTCGCCTTTCGTTCGGGCTGCGGCAAATGCGTTAGAAGCCGTCTTTGGCAAGCCTCCCTTGTTCAAGCGCGACGGTGGCACCATTCCTGTCATTGGTGTCCTTAAAGAAAAACTGGGAGTGGACACGGTCATGCTCGGTTTTGAACTGCCGGACGCGGGCTTTCACGCTCCAAACGAACATATGCATCTGCCCACGTTTCACCGTGGCATCGAAACGTATATCCAATTTCTTGAGAACTGGAAATGAGAGGAAATGCCCATCAGGTTTTCAAATAAAATCTGGCGGTCCTAATCAACAGTTCATGGGGAGCGTATGCCGAACCAGTCGGTCAGTGAACTTTCTCACTTCCTGTTGACGGTCGGGGTATTACTGTCAACGGCGCGCTTCTTTGGAGAAATAGCACGCCGCTTTAATCTGCCTGCCGTTCTTGGCGAAATCCTGGCAGGCATCGTCTTGGGCCCCACCGTCTTCGGAACAATTTCGCCGGAATGGTACACGGTCCTTTTCCCTTCCAGCGGCGGGGCACGCCATGCACTGGATGCCTTCACCACGCTTTCCGTCGTTCTTTTCTTAATGGTATCCGGTATGGAAATCGAACTCTCTACCGTATTTCGACAAGGAACGTCCGCGCTAATCATCGGCGCGGCGAGTATGGTCGTCCCGTTTGGTATTGCGTTTATTACAGCATTGGTTTTTCCAGATTTGGTAGGGTTCGAACAAGAGGTGTCGCTGCCTCTTTTCGCAGCTTTTTTCGCCACGGCACTATCCGTTTCTGCGCTTCCTGTCATCAGCCGCATTTTAATGGATCTTGACCTGCATCGTAGCGACATGGGGGTCTTGTCCCTGGCAGTCGCGGCGCTGAATGACTTGTGTGGCTGGATTATTCTGGGCGTGATTTTTGGAGTTATCGGAGTTCCCGGCTCGGGGAAATTGCCCCTGGGTAATGTCATCGCCCTTACCATTGCCTTTGCAGTGTTCGTATTGACCGTCGGCAGATGGCTTGTGGATCGCCTGCTACCTTGGCTTCAAGCCTACACGTCTTGGCCTGGAAGCGTCTTGAGCGCTTCTATCGCCGCAGCCCTCTTTGCCGGAGCTTTCACCGAGTGGCTGGGTATACACGCTGTTATGGGGGCATTTCTTGTGGGTATAGCCATCGGAGAATCTCGGCACTTGCGCCGTCAGACTCGTGTTATCATTTCCGATTTTGTTTCCTATTTTTTTGCTCCCCTTTTTTTTGCCAGCATAGGACTGCGAATCAACTTCGTTGAGGGGTTTGATCTGAAGGTGGTAGTCACCATCTTCATAATAGCAGGGATCGGCAAAGTGTTTGGTGCCGGCCTCGCAGCACGCGCCACCGGTTTGCCTGCCCGAGAATCCTTTGCTATGGGGTTCATGCTGAACGCTCGCGGCGCCATGGAAGTGATCGTGGGCACCCTCGCGCTGGAGTATGGGCTCATCCACGCCAGAACGTATGAAGCCCTCGTCATTATGGCAATTGCCACCTCGCTTCTCGCTAGCACGACCGTACAATATTTCATCACCCGCAAAACCTCTAAGAACATAGCGGCATTCGTGCATCCTTCTTTGTTCCGCTCGCCCCTGGCGGCTCAAACGGCTTATGAAGCAATCCAAGAACTATCAGCACTTGCCTCTTCTGAAGCAAAGTTAGATTCACGCGTCATCCAAGAAGCTGTTTGGAAACGGGAATGCATCATGGCGACGGGGCTAGAGAATGGCGTCGCAGTTCCTCATGCAAGACTGGACAATTTGGAGAAAGCGGTGGTTGCGATTGGAATATCGCCGCAAGGTATTGATTTTGATGCCCCCGATGGAAGTCGGGCACATGTGGTAATTCTTTTCTTAACACCTGCCCAAGACGAAGGGATCCAACTGGATTTGTTGGCTGACGTTGCCAAGCGATTTGCCAAGCCTTTGTCCGAGGAGCAAATTACAGCCATGAAGACATTTACCGAGTTCTTGGCATTTATACGACTCGGTCCGGAAGAGTCGCTCTGAAAAAACGAACTAGGATGACATGCTAATGATCATTGACTGTCACGTTCATATCATGACGTCCGAAGACGATGAACTCTCGAATTTGTTGCGCTGTGCGGACCGCAATCAGATCGATCAACTGTGCATTGCTTCTCTGTCTCGAACCTGGTCACCACGACCGTCCGAAGAACAATTGGAAGAAGCCGCTGTGGATGTCTTGGAGGCATGCCGCCGATTTCCCGATCGGTTCGTCGGGTTCACCTATGTCAGCGCAGACCACATCGAAAAATCATTAGAACTTATTGAACGATGCAACGTGGAAGGTCCTTGTCGTTTTGTAAAACTCTGGATTTCCCAATTCATGGATGACCCCCGTCTCACACCGATTTACGAACGAGTCCGAGAATTACGCCAAGCCGTCATGGCGCATACCTGGTGCAAAGCGACCGGAAACCTGGAGTACGAATCCACCTTTGAGCATGCCACGCGTGTAGCCGCACAGTACCCCGACCTCAGGATCTGGATAGCTCATTGCAGCGGGCTTTGGGAAGAGGTAGGCCGTGCCATCTCGCCTTATCCCAATCTTTGCGTAGACCTGTCTGGCGGAGAGCCGGAAGCTGGAATCGTGGAAACGTTGCTCAACGATCTTCCCGCCGAACGGATTTTTTTCGGCTCCGATGCACCAGGAAGAAACATGGCCGTGCAGATGAGCAAGGTTCTCTCCGCAGGTTTGCCTCCAGAATTGGAACGAAAGATTCTCGGTGAGAATATCGCAAAATGGATTGAGGCGAAACCGCCAAAATAGAACGCGTCTTACGTCTGCGGCAATCGCCGTATTTCCATCACGTCCTTCCGAATACACTCCCCGGGATAGGTCATCGTATTAGGCCACAACTTGCGCCCGGGATAGATGCACGTATTGATGCCGGTGTGCACGTTGTCCCCAACAATCGCACCTAACTTACGTCGGCCCGAATCTATCATCTCGCCTTTTACCATGGAACGGACAGTCCCCCCGTCGTGTCTCACGTTCGCCGTAATGGTGCCTGCGCCAAAGTTCGTGTGCTCGCCGATGACCGAATCTCCCACATAGCTCAGGTGCGGAACCGCCGAACCGTCCATCAAAATGCTGTTTTTGATCTCGACCGATTGGCCAACTCGACACCCATTTCCAATAGTGGTCCCCGGGCGAAGCCAGCAGTTGGGTCCGATGGAGCAGTTCTTCCCAATACATACGGGGCCGTCAATAACGACACCGCTACGGATGACCGTCCCTTCTCCCACCGCAACCCGTCCGTTCAAGTGAGCAAAGGGACTTACCTCTCCCTCGATTTTCTGCTCCAAAAACGCCGTCAAAAAATACTCGTTGGCATCTAGCAAATGCCACGGATAGCCAATCGGAAACCAGTAGTCCTGCATTTCCACCACTCGAAAAACAGAACTATCCGCCAACGCCTGAATCGCACTGGTAATTTCGATTTCGCCTCTTTCAGACGGCTCCGTTTTGCCTAGGACATCAAAGAGCTTCGGCAAAAAGTGATACGCCCCTACGTTGGCAAGGTCCGAAAATATCTCCTTCGGTTTTTCCACCAATCGCACAACGCGACCATCTTTCGATATCTCGTAAATCCCGTAAAGCCTGGGGTCAGAAACCTTTTTCACCAAGGCGGACTGCTCCTGTTGCGCCAAACGCGCCAAATCCGTCGGTGCGTAAAGATCATCCCCATTGATAACCAAAAATGGCTCGTGAACAAGGTCTACACATTGAAGAACAGCATGCCCCGTCCCCAATTGCTCCTTTTGTTCTACATATCGGATGCGAATACCGCGATAGTCTGTGCCGAACGCCGCGCGAATCAACTCATGCATATAACCGACCACAATGATAACTTCTTCGACAATGCCACTGAGGGCGTCTAGCTGATGCGCGAGTATCGGTTTGTTGGCTATTTTAAGCAAAGGTTTAGGTCGCGTAAGCGTCAGCGGGTAAGTGCGTGTCGACTTGCCCGCTGCCATAATAATCGCCTGCATACAATGCCTCCTGTATCCCGATAGTCTTGATTTCTCTAGTCCACTGCACCGGCCATGCATATCATGCTGCCGTATCACAGCAGTAAATTCAAAAATCTTCTAACCGCTCTTCTGCACAAACCAGTTCGCACATGACACGTCAGCGTGCATTTTTGTCTCTTTTGGTATATTTTAAGGGAGAAAAGTGCACGTAAGAGGTGGACTTCAAAGCAAAGGCGAAACGACCATGACGCAAATGAAAGAATGCTTTGGACAACTAGGCAATATGTCAATTACTTTTCGGAACGCTTCTAAACAGCATTTCCTTCGCGAAGATGAGGAAAAACTGAAGGAATGCAACACATGCCCCCTCTTTGTGAAATGCATGTTCCTAAAATACAACGAGCTTATCCGAGATCTGCTGCGGTTAATAGATTCCGCCAGCCCGCAAGACACAAAACCTCGGCTACGCTAATCGTAACGCCCCGCCCCTGAGAAACCGACTTATCGTACGTCGGCAGAAAACCACAACAGGAAGCTCTTAAAACCCGTAATACGTTTCAACCGAATCGATTTGAATTGGAGCTTCTTGAGTTTTTCCCGCGCCTCCAGTTCGTCACGAGCGACCACTGTGCCGATCTCAAAATAATCTTCGCGATCCGGAATAGCCGCCTTGTACTGGAAAACCGCCATAGCACTCACCTTCAACAACCTGTCAAGTTCGGTATTACTAAATGAGTCCGTTGCGAGGCTATTCGCTAAGATGAGTTGCCACATGGAGCTATCCTGATAACTAAATATTATACAAAGTATAGCAACGCCGAAATGCAAGATCAAGTTTTTTGGCGAATAATTCTAAAGGTTCGCTTAGTGCTACCGAAAGAAAATGGCGGTTCGGATAGATGACTCAGAAGTAAATTACGGTGGATAGATAAAATTCATGTTGCGTAACGTCCGCATCCACGTCCCACATGGAGAAGGTGTCTTTCCGGACGTTTTCGCCCCAACGATAGATATAGGCAAAGTCTAGATTCACTCGATTCTTTATTAATAACCCCAAACCTAAGGTCGCGCCCCAGTATTCATCGGGCTTGCCAGTCTTACCTATCTGGAAGACGCCCCCGGAGTTTGCGTGACTAGCTTGGCTTGCCGGTTCGGGATCATAAAATGCTCCAAGTCTCAAACTCGGGAGATACTTGGGCATAGGTTTGTTCGTATCAATGAAAAGATATTCGGCTCCCATCCGCACCGTGTAGGTGGGCTCATGGTAGCTGCGCCATTTGGGTAAACCCGTAATCGGAGAAAACCGCCTACCCTGAAAAATCGGAGAAGGTCCTTTCTCAATTTCGACAAACTTGTCCCATTCGCGACGTGTGACATCCAGCGCCAGAGTCAGCTTATCATTGGGGAAGCGATAAGCAATACCGAGACCATACGCATTCGGAAATTCTATTCGCCTTCGCTGTTTAACTACTGTGACATAATTGGCACCCCCCAATGCCGTAATTTTCTGGACATAATCAACATCCGCGGCAAACGCCGTATGATATACCGCGCCAATGCTCCAACGCTCGGTAGGTTTGTAGAGCAAACCGAATGTGTAGTTAATACCTTTAAAATCCTCGTAACGTTCTTCCTGAATCGTCCGAGTCAAGATGATGCGATTGAGTAGCCATGAATCATCGGTGCGGGTGGTTTTCTGCCATTCGTTGCTTGGAATCAACGACTGATCCCATATATTCATCACGACGCCGAGCGACAACCTATCCGTCAACTCAAAACCAAATGCCGGCGAAATCGCACCCAGAGACCCATCTTGATGAAACTCGATTCTACCCAACTTCTGAGAGAATAAATTGTCAAAAAACACATCGGACGTTTTGTACATAAACGTGAGTTTACGGTCGAAATCAAATTTTTGTTGGTAATTCAAACTAAAAACAAGGTTGCGGCCGGCTATGGTTCGTTGAAATGGATAAACAAAACTGATGTAGTTGAACTCGTCAAAATCTACGTCTTCGGAGTCTCCCGGACTTAGACGAACCCCCTTATCAAAATCCTCACTAAAAAACTTCCAACTGTAAACAGCTGAAAACTCGGGTCGTTCCAACTGGGTCAATCCGCCTGGATTCCACGAAGCCGCTGTCGCATCATCCGCAACGGCAATAAATGCGCCGCCCATACCCAACGCCCGTGCACCACTACCCACGACATTCGGCGACGAGTTTATTTGTACTTGAGCCATCGCCCCTGTCGAAAAGAGACCGCCAAGTACCAAGACCGTCCCCAATAGCACAACAAAATTACATGGTAAAAGCGGGCTGACCCTGTGTCGGTTGTTGTCCTTCATGGCCCTCCACAAACCGGACAGCATCCAGTTTGCTCCTATCCTTTTCTACCCCAACCACAGGAGCCCAACCTAACGCATCAAAGATCGGCTCCCGGAGAATTTCACCTGTAGTAGCATCCTTCTCTGCCGACTGAACTTCATACGCCAGCACAACGTTCATCCCCTTTCGGATGCCGTCTTCTTCGCCCAAATTCACCCACGAATTCTTGCCGGCTACAGCAATCAGTTCCCCGGAGATACGCGGGAAGGCTTCCTCGAGCCAATCAGCCACGTCTGCCAGGGCTCGTTTCTCTTCTTCCGTATTCTTTGTATCTCGAACAAACGTATCATACTGCGCCAATATCGTGGCGGTCTCTACACCAATAGCCTGAAATAACAGTTCTGCGCCACCATCCGCTCGGGGATAGACTAAACTATAAATCATCAAGTCGGCGGGTTTAATTCTGCCTAACTTCAAAGCAAAATTGGGATCAGCCAATTCACTGGTGCCCAACTGAAGCTCCTGAAGAATCTGGTCCAATTCCGTTCGCGTCACCACCTCAAAACGTTGGCGACCCTGGAGCAGGCCCTCCAGCGTCATGCGAAGAAAGTCAGCCTCTCCCGATTCGGCACCCTTGAAGTATTGCACCGCGGTCTTCATTTTGTACTCGTCCAAGAACACAGGTTCCCCGCGGACAACCGCTTCCCACTCGTCGCGATATCCTTGTTGGTCCTCTGCGGCAATCTGAATGGGGTTCTCCCCCGGCGAAATCGGTACACGGCGACTAAACTCGATCCGCTTGGCGCCTTCAATTATCGGATACGTCTTTCCACGGATCGCAAAGGTCTTCACTCCCATTTGAGCGTCAACACGACCCGCTACCCGTAATTCGGACTTTCGGTATTGCTCCGTTGAAGACTTGGGATATTTGACAAAAATGCTGATAGGTTTCGGAGACTCCTGCTCCGCAGTAGCCAAGATATCACGCACCACGGATAATGAAGCCGACGCCAATTCCAGCTGTGTACCTGTCTGCTGTTCGAAGTGCCAGAGTCGTGAGCGAATCGAACTCGGACTCCCCCTGTAAATCTCAACGGCTGCTGCCGTTTCGTTACCTGCGCGGTCGCGCGCCGTTATAACAAACACGTTCTCGCCTGCGTTCAAAGGCAGTTCTCGCTCAAAAGAGAGCCTGTCCCCATTTCGGCTCAGCGATAGGGATGAACCGTCCAGAAGCACCGACTCAACGCCGCTCTCGTCCCGCACCGCGCCCCGCAATTGCACACTACCCGCTTCTGTCACCAACGGTAACGTGGGCTCTTCGATAGCTATACAAGGTCCGGTGAGATCCACGGCAATATTAACAGGCGTCTGCGATGTTTTCCCCGCCAAGTCGGAAGCCCCCAATTGCAACGTGTAAACTCCCTCCTCCAAGAGCGTGGCATACTTAAACCGACCCTCGACGGCGTTCCCCCGAAACCGAAGCGGCTTTCCGTCAACGGTTATCGCATCTAGCCCAATATCGTCCGACGCTTCTAATTCGACAGAGACTTCTCTCGTGCCGATAACGATATTATCTCCGGACTTCGCTAAAACATCCGGTGGCTTCACGTCTGTCAACTGCCCAAGGGCAATTCTTTTCTGTTTAACAAGATCTAAATACCGCCGCGCTCGCTCCGTATCTACTTGAGAGAGTGACGCATTCAGATAGGTTTCGGCATCATCCAGCCGACCCATGTGATAGTACGTAACGCCCAACTCACGATTGGGAAAATACTCCACAAAATGCAAACCATACGTGCGAGCGTTCCATGTGTCTCGGGACCGTCCTTGCAACGCTTGGAGAAAATCTCGTTCCGCTTCGGTGTAAAACTCCCCCGCCAGAAACGAACTGCCCCGCTCATAATAACTCCACCACCTGCCGCGAAACGTGCCCTTGGTCACGCCGTATTCTTTTCCGTCCTTGGTGTAGGGTTCCTGCACGGTACAACTCGAAAACAAAAACAGACAACCAAGAACTACAAGAAAAATAAATGACGAAAACAGCGGCTTAGACCCCCACATAATTCCACTTTTCCTCACTATGAGTCTTCCACCCGAATCAGAAACAGTATAGACTACTTCCTAAAAAAAGTAAAGAGCCCTAACGACAAACAGCAACACACAATCTTATCCGTAATACCTGAATAATTAGGTTTAACCGATTTTAACTTTGTTTACAAAAGATTTCTTGACTCAAAGTTTAATAACATTTGAAATACGGGCACACCCTACGAAAACTGTCATAGAATGCTTTGACAAAGCGATTCCAGGAAATCAAAATGTGCAAAGAGATTTGTCTTGAAATGCGTACCTCGAAGTACGAAAGGCTTTATACGTGACTATTCCACAACCAGCGGATCCTTTAATTTTGTTTAAGAAGTGGTTTGAAGACGCACAGCGCCGAGAACCCCTGGTTCCGGACGCCGTCGCGCTGGCAACGGCAGATGCTAACGGGAAACCGAACGTGCGCATGGTGCTGCTAAAGGGATTCTCGGAAAACGGTTTTGTATTTTATACCAATTTGGAAAGTGTCAAGGCTCGGGAGCTTGCCGAAAATCCCTTTGCTGCCCTGTGCATTCATTGGAAAACGTTGCGACGTCAAGTGCGTATCCGAGGTGCTGTGGAACAAGTGACAGATGCAGAAGCCGATGCCTATTTTGCGACGCGCGATCGTCGCAGTTGTATAGGTGCGTGGGCGTCCAAACAATCGCGCCCGATGAAAGCACGTTTCGAACTGGAAAAGCGCATCGCAACCTACGCGGCAAAGTATGCCATGCGTAAACCTCCGCGCCCGCCGTTTTGGTCCGGATTTCGCGTCATTCCTCAAGAAATGGAGTTCTGGCAAGAACGGGCATTTCGTTTGCACGATCGATTGCTGTACACTCGTCAGGAATTTGGTTGGCATTGCGAGTGGCTCTATCCATGAAGTGCAGATTCGTCAAAAAACTTAAAACTTTTGGTTGCAAATACTTCTCAAAAGCAATCGGCGTGGTTTTTCTTGCGCCTTGTTTTCTCTGCGGATGTATGCCCACGGCGGATCTACCCAAAGATAACGGGAATGTCGCTGCGGTAGAATCGAGCGCCATCGTCTACACCTACGACACGACGGTCCAATCTACAACAGAGGAAAAGCCTACCACTCCGGAAAACAACTCCGCCGACGAACAAGGCGGTGGTCAGCCTATGGAACCGATCGATGCGGACTATCTACTTCCCGCTGAAGATGGGCCCGCCCGCGCCTCCGATGTGGCTGCCGTACTGGAAGAAGTGGAGGCATTGCGACGCGATGTCGCCCGGCTGGAACAAAGCGTGAACATCATCATGCGTTCGCGAATCAGCCAACTCCAAGAAGAAAACCGAACATTGCGCAGAGAATTGCAACGACTCTATACGACTGGTCCCCGACAAGGAATCGGCTATCAACCGCCCCAAGTTCCTGCGCCAGGTAGAGACATTCTCGAGGACATTTACAATACCGTAGAGGAGGCATCATCTCCCGAACCACAGCAAGTGACTCCAGATGCCCCCTTACCGCCTATCACAGCTATCGCCGCGCCAGCCGCTGGCCCCGTACAGTATCACATCATGAAGGAATGGGGTAGAACGCCTGAAGAAGCCGCTTCTCTCAACGCTTCTTCTCTAAAAGGCATGGTGTGCGTCGTGCCAGAATTTACCTCGCAAGACGCGCTGGTCGCGTTGGGTAAATCGCTGCGAAAAGAGTTTGACGAATACGACAACATCACGATCGATGTTTTCAATAACCCGGACGCCGCTCAGGCGTATCTCGAATCCAATGCCTCGCCCGGGGTGCATCGGGTACTTACCGTAACACGTCATAAGAACACCCAAAATGACGCGATTGTCATCTTTCGCGATGGCACGCCGGTACCGATTTCTCCGGAGTGAGCGAATGCGAACGACCGCCGCAGTTCTTCTCACCCATCTTCTCGAACGTTTACCTCTATGAAACGCCGCGTACGCTCCGTCACGGAAAAAGGAGCGGCGGGCATATGTCCTATCACCCATGCCACTTCTTCTCCCGCAACCAGTAACAACTGCTCCCGACGCTCCGTGGGGGGGATTCCCAATTCCGACAAGTATTTTTTAAGGCTTTTTCTTCCGCTCATTCCTAGTGGGATGAAGACATCCCCCGACCGTTTTTTGCGAATGATAACCGGCGCAGGAAGCCGATCTGCATCAAACACCTGTCGAAACGAGTTGCAGTAAGTCGCCATATCCTTGCCCGGCGGTTTTTCCATTACGCGCACACAAAATACCTTGCCAAACGCACGGGTCTCGCCCGGTACTTGAAGTAAAACGTGCTCTCCCTCTTTCCCTCGTAGATCTGGCACTTCTTCTTGAAATAAAAATTCAGCTTTGTATTTTGAAATGCCGACTGATACGTTAGCCCCAAAATCGCATTGGCTCCCCGCCACCCCTTCCACGATAGACCGCCGAACCGCTTCAATCCGTTCAAAAGACGGACGCAGACCAACAGAATACGCCCAAAGCAAAATCGCCCGACGCTGTAGCGCTACAGGCGACCTTGCCAGTTCTTCACGACACAAGCGGTTTTGGGAATCCAGACATGCCTTCAAGCGATCACGCGCGGCTTCATCAAGATATTCGTTCTCTTCGCGATGAATTTCGGCGTAGCGACGCAACGCCTCATCAATTCTTGGGTTGTACCGGGCTCGAAGAAGCGGCAACAATTCGTGCCGAATGCGGTTCCGAATATAACAGGTCGCTGCGTTCGTCTTGTCCAACCGATAAGGAATGTTCCGTTCCTGGAGGGCAGCCATAATTTCGTCCCTCGTGCATTCGATGAGCGGACGTATCACTATCACGCCGCTTTTCTCGCTTGTCGGCGGTATACCGCAGAGCCCCTCCGGTGACGTGCCGCGCAGCAACCGCATAAGTACAGTTTCGGCCTGATCGTCGGCGTGATGCCCGGTGGCAATGGCGTTGCAGCCCGTAGCCCGGCACGTATTCACAAGAAAAGTGTAGCGTAGCTGCCGCGCCCCTTCCTCAAAAGACAGTCCCTCTTGTCGCGCAAATTCTGCCACGACTGCGGTGCCCAGATGAAAAACGACGTTAAGTTTTTGACACTCCTCTCGGACGAACTCCGCATCGGCGGCACTCTCCCCTTCACGGGTCTGGTGGTCAAAATGCGCCACCTCAAACGGGATGCCCAAATGACAAAACACGTGCAACAGACACATCGAGTCCGGTCCTCCGGAGACGGCGAGAAGTACCCTAACATCAGAAGTCAACATCCCATACTTCTGCAACGTATCACGTACACGCGTCACCAGCGATTCAAAGCTAGCCTTCTCAATACGAGCCATGTCTCTTGGTCCCAAAAGTTGCGTTTTTGCCCAGAAAGTCCGAAAATGCGCCGAAGTTCTTTTTTGTCCTGGAAAAGTTATGATATTACAAAAAGACGGAGGAGTGACGAAATGGTTTGGTTTGATGCGCTTGTCGAATTCGTCAATTCAATTCCACCTTGCAACACAATCGACTGTTTTCCAGACTTCCTGGAAGATTTCTTCCGATTTCTGTTCACACTTATCGATTCTATTCTCGCGCTTTTCTTGGGAAACGTCCCCAATCCCTAGAGGGTTAACGCCGGAATAGGGGTCTCTTCAAGAACTTCCTGATTCTGTCCCATAACGAGGGTTGACTCGACGGCGTAGACGCGGATGATGATGTTAACTCCACCTTATGAGGTTGTGATAATTGGTACAACTTCATTAATTCGTGGCGGAATTCCGCAGCATCAGCGAAACGGTCCTCTTTCCGGAAGGCCGTCGCTTTCACGAAGAACATATGACATTCCTCCGGCAAGTCGGGGCGCAAAACCGTCAGAGGCTCGGGATTCTTAAGAACCGGCCGTTTTCCCGTCAGCATTTCATAGAACATAACCCCTAAGGAGAACAAATCCGCACGCTTGTCCACCTCCCGCGCGTTCAGCAGTTGCTCTGGAGCCATGTATTCTCTTTTTCCAAGTGGTGCGCCCACCATAGTCAGAGCGCTTTCTGTGTCTGTCGGACGCGCCAACCCGAAGTCCAACAGTTTGACAGATCCATCCGGTGTCACCATGACGTTTCCCGGCGATATGTCGCGGTGCACCATGAATTGATGGGCATGTTCTAGAGCACGACAAAGAAGTGTCAAAATGCGTACCGTGGAGCCTATGCCCAACCGCCCACGTCGCTTTATTAAATGATGAAGGTTTTCGCCTTCAACATACTCCATGGTGTACATCAACATGTTCTCAAGTCGCCACGCATCGTATATTTTGACTACCCCAGGATGGTCAATGCGTCGGGCAAGCTCCACTTCGCGTTCGAATCGCAGCAACACCGACTCTTTATTCACATATTGAGGCAAAATACACTTCAGCGCCACATTTTGATTCGTGCGGTGATCCAACGCCAAAAAGACCTTCCCCATGCCGCCCCGCCCAAGACTTCGAAGGATCTCATAGCGGCGACCGATAATATTCCCGGGCTTGAATAGCTCCGCCAACGACGATGGAGACGCGCCCTCGATTGGTTTCTTGTCGACAGATTCCGTCATGCGCCCCGCCTTTCCTTCCTCAGTAACCCACTGAGCACTTTCCCCCAGGCTATTCTCTTTCAACCCACCGTTAATGGGTTTCTTTTCTCAGAATTATATCACAACTACGGAAATTACGATATAAGTTATATTAATCCAAAACCTTTGGCACCTTTTAGTCATGCTGGGTTAAAGAACCGGAGACGAGGTTTGACACGCAGAGGCACGTCTAAATCATTTACGAACGCCTAGATCATTTGGAATTACTCGCTTTTCCATACTACGTCCTTTTGCGCTAGAGACCGCCCCAGGCATTGCCAGGAATGCCGCCAGGGACGACGTCGCAATCCCCCCGGGGTTATTAGGGAAATCCCGGGATCAGCATAGGGCGCACAGCAGTGCGCCCCTACAAAGGCACGAGGGCATTGCTTCGTCACATTGAAGACTGGCTCCTCGCAATTACAACCGGGCGTATAAGTCCAGGTCCATCACCGTGATTTAGTGTTAAACGTTTGTGAACTTGAGCAGATACCATATTTACAATAAATTCCTTGCTGTTCTTGATATGTAAAAGTTCCACCATATGATAGAGTTCCTTGGAGAAATGTGTATGTTGAAGCAGTGGTTCCAACACGATCGATGTTGGAACAATTGAGGAATGCATCACGAATTGCGCACTCACTGAAAAGAGGAATAACGTCTTTCGCGCCTTTAAGCCAAATACCCGTCCCGAGGCATCCAGCGGGGGGCCGGATTTTGAAAACAAACATGGACCCTCGGTCAAGAGTCGAACTTTATATGTTGGAAGATCTTGTAAAGAAGTATCCGCTCATTGATTCATATTTAAAAAACTATTGAATTCTTGGTAATATCGTAGTCTACTTCTCTCAAGGCAGTATTTGCTTAATTTAAATCAAAAGGGTTTTACAAAGAAATGCTCTGCACGCTACTTCTCACATCGGCCCTGATAGCAGTTCGGGGCTACGCAACTAATGAAACTTCAGAGCCTCCATCTTTGGAACAAAAAGGCATTAGATTGACGGGTTTAGCACCATCGCCTGGAGAAACCGCTGCTTTAGGGTTTGCCATCAGCGCCGAATGGATGAAAGGCCAAGTCGTGCTCCGCTGTCCGGAAACCCTTTCATCCTCGATGGGACTCCATTTCATCGACCATATTAGAAAAGACATGCCTCAACTCTCACCTCTTTCCCAGCCGATAGCATGGCGGATGGAACCTAAAAGAGGCATTCTGGCCTATACGGCCCGAACCGAGGAAGGCATCACATTCGAAGGGACCGCTGAAGCTGCTTCGGACGGCGCATGGATAACCCTCCGCGTTAAAAACGGTTCAAAAGAGCCGCTGAACAGTGTTGCATGTCAAATGTGTCTTTCTCTCTCGGCGGCGCCGCAATTCGCTGCAAAGAGTGATTTAAGTCATTCTTTCACCTGGATTGGGGGTTACAAAACAAGCCTTGATACGTTGACTCCAACCTCCAACGAAAAAGGAAGGATTCCGTGGCTTCTTATACCTACAGAAGCGATGCGTCGTAAATACACGGGGCCAAACGAATGCTCCGACGGCTGGTGGGTTGTAAACCAGAACGCCGACTTTCCCCTGCTGGCACGCATTGCGGCCGACGGAAGTGGGCTTGTTGGCATTGCCTGGCATGACCCTGCAGCAATGCTTATGACAAACACAGCGATCCCCTGCCTACACGCTGGACCCAGCAACGAGTTTTTCCTAAATCCAGGCGAAGAAGGAATTTGGCGAGGCAAAGTCTATCTTACGCGTAACAGTCCCGATAGGTTACTGTCCCAGTATCGCATCGATGAAGCGGAGAAATTTGTGCGCCACGACCTCGTCGTGACCCGAGCAGAGGCGCCGGAGTGACAAAGCCCAGTTCCGGAACCTTGAAAGTGGCAGCGGTTAGAGTCGTGTGGGTGCAAAATTCCGAAGAGCCTGATGAGGTTGTCGAACGGGGCTTTAGATTGGCGGCAGAGGCAGCGGCACAAGGGGCAAAATTAATAGTTTTCCCTGAGAATTTCCTCCATTCACGTAACCCGGCTGACCAGATGATCCCTGATGGAATGCTCGTGAAGCGAACTGAGACATTTGCCAAAGAGCACAGCGTATACGTTGTCGCAGGAATCATCGAGAGTTGGAAATTTGACTGGCGCCAAACCTACGACACTTTCTTGAGTGCCATCGTCGTAGGCCCAGAGGGTTATTTGAGCAAGCATAGGAAAGTTGATGTCAACATGGTCCCCTACGACCGAACATGGAAGCCGGGCATGCCGAAAACTGACATGGACGTATGGCCAGGAGATGATTTTGCCATGCATAAAGCGGGCCCTATCGAAAGAATGGGGATATTGATCTGCCGTGATTCCAATTCCAGCTGGGCGTGGACACGAGTGCTTACCCAAAATCCACAGATTATCGTCAGCCCGAACCTGCGCGACTCGGTAGTAAAATATGGCGCAGATTTCGGCGCTATGGCCGCCCTAAGCGGAGTACCGATGGTCGTTGCTTGTGGACACCCGGAAAGCGAATCGTTTATCGTGAACCGACGAGGGGAGGTGGTCGCGTTTCTGAATGACAGAGAAGGGGCCATCGTGGCCGACGTAGAATTAGCCCCGCGGGACCCGATGCTCGTCTCGTTCGACGTCGTTCATAATAGCTTCGTTGTTCCACCGGAATACTGAAAAGACCGTAAAGAACTCTAATGAAAAGATATGAGATACTTTTTGAGCGTGCTCTGCCACGGGATTTAGAGGCAGCCATCGCAGACAAACCTGTTGCGTATGTCCCAATGGGGACGCTTGAGTTTCACGGCTGGCATCTTCCCCTGGGTTTCGACGCCCTAAAGGCGCATACCATATGTGTTTTAGCTTGCAAAAAAACCCAGGGGTTTGCCGGCGGCCACCGTGATTACCCGGGGTCGATTATCAGTGACGAAATGTATGTGGCCGGAAACCTGCAAATCATTCTCCAGCGCTTATACGCCATGGGGTTTCGCGTCGTAGTAGTATTGACGGGACACTATCCACAAGAACAGGTAAACCTGGTCCACGCAGTAGCATCGGAAGCCGAAAAAAAGTTCTCTCAATTCCGGGTGATAGCACTGGCCGAACCTGAAGCGTTCCGGGAATGGCGTGGCGACCACGCGGCAAAATGGGAGACTTCCCTAGCGCATGCAATTATGCCCGAACTTGTGGACTACGATGCTATGGAGAAACACGAAGACCCTCTATATGGTATTTGCGGTGAAGATCCCCGGCGGACAGCTTCCCAGAAATTGGGTCAGGAAATGCTTGAGGCAATCGTTGTACATCTAGCGAATAAAGTCGAACATGCACTATCTCATTAAAGCGTTTTACCTTGCGACGGTGCTATTGGCAAGTGCAGGGAGTCAGCTAACCCAAAACAATAGCAAGCTTCGCCTTTTTGATGCAGAAGCGTACGGTGCTGTCGCCAACGATGACTCGGATGATAGAGTTGCGTTGCAGGCGGCAATCGACGACGCAGTGAAGCACGGAGAGAACACGGCAATTGTTCTCAGACCTGGGATTTATCGCATTGGCGCCTCCCCGGAAGGTCCATCCGCTCTGAAAATAGAAGACGCAAGGAAGCTTGAGCTTCGGGGAGAATCCGGTAAGACGGAGCTAATCTTCACCGAGCCTCGTCAGGGCGGTATATTCGTCACCAAGAGCAACGAAGTGTTTATCCGGCACCTCACAATTGACTTCGATCCGCCGCCCTTTATGCAAGGCGTTGTCCGGAGACAAGATGGCGCGGCCGGCCATTTTGAACTTCTTTTACAAGATGGTTTTCCTTCTCTGCGAGAACCGTGGTTTTCGGAAGCCCCAAGACCTTATGGCCAATGGGGAGTCATCATTGATACTGAGCATCGCCGCCTCAAATCCGGCACTCCGGACTTCATCTTCCTGGACCACTGGGAGCAATTGGACAAAAACCTTTGGCGCATCTACGTCGTAGAAGACCAGCGAGATCGCATCGGGTATATGAAACAGGGTGACCGGTTCGTGCACATGGCGCGCTCAGGCCCGGGGGCCATCTTCTTTAATCAATCACGACATTCCGGCGTCGAAAACGTGACGATACATGCATCGCCCTCGTTGGCCATCGGAGCCGTTTCTGTAGACGGATTGATTGTCCGGAATGCCCGCATCGCGTTTCGAAAAAATACTGCCCGTTTGATCGCCACAAACGCGGATGGAGTGCATTGTCAACAGAATCTTGAAGGACCTTTAATCGAGCACTGTTATTTCGAAGGGATGGCGGACGATGCTGTCAACATCTATTATTACCCGAACAAGGTGCTTGAAGTGCGAAATAATAGTACATTCCACGTAAGTGCGGGTGGCATAATCGAACCTGGGGAACTAATTCAGTTTTTCGAGCCGGTTGAAGGACTAATACGTGGCGAAGCTCGCACAGTGAACGTATCTCACTCGGATAACGGCTACGAAATATCTCTCGACCGTGTTCTATCGTGTGTCCACGCTGCGCCAGACGGAGGCGACCACGTGTACAACTTGTCGCGCGCAGGGCGCGGCTTTGCCATTAGGCACAATACATTTCACTACCACCGCCGTCATGGCGTAATGATCAAAGCCCCAGGAGGAGTTGTTGAGAGTAACACGATCGAAGGATGCGGCGGTTTTGGCATCGTGGTGGGAAACGATCCTGATTGGCCGGAAGGTGTTATACCGACGGATATTGTAATTCGCGGCAATCGAGTTGCAGGTTGCGGGCGTTCCGTATGGTACCCGCGCATGTCTCACGCGGCCGCCATACAGGTTACAGGGCGCGCTGAAAAGGGCCGCTTAGCAAAAGAACGCATTGTAAAGCGAATCACTATTACACAAAATGAGATCATCGATCCTCCCGGCGCCGGCATTAGTATTGGCTCTGCCCAGGACGTGAGCATTGTGGGAAACTCCGTGCACTTCGGGAACGAGGCCATTCTAGTGGGGAAACATGCCGCTATCGAGGTGATAAACACGGAAGCAGTACGCGTTGCAGACCTGATGGTGACAGGCCACAGAGATGAACTTATCGCAGCAATACAAGCAGATAACGAATCGTTGGGCTCTAACTCCTATTTAAACGTAGAGGAGAGTTCCGTACACTTGCCCGACATGAAAACGCTGCCGATCATTCTTGGAAAACTCCAATAGCGGCTTAACACTCGAGAACCATTACCGGGAAGAAGATTTAACGTCCGCCCATTCTATTCAGAACAAGCGGTCCTCTTGCGTTGGACGCAGCACGCTCGTTGCGTATTCCACTGAGTTCGAGGTTTCCTCGGCAACATACCATTCGTCCTAATTTTTCTTAGGGGAATTTCGTCTAAGTCCGGAGATTAATCTCGACGAGTTATGGATTGCTGAACGTTTTTGTTCGATTAAAATACGTCAAGTCAGACAGCATTCCTTTGCAATAGGAAATGTTAAACTGAGTTCAAGTGATGAACAAGGACCGAGAAAAGCGGAGTTTTGTGAAAACCTCGGATGTGAGCATTCTCAAGCGAGTAGTGGTAAGGTCTTTGCGCGCTCAAAGCCAAATACTGTTTCAGGAATTATTTAACGAACATTACTTAAGTAACTTGACTTCACCTGAGCTGACCCTGCCGAGCCTTCGAAATACAACGTTTTCCAGTGAACCAACTTCGCTTTTTCCTTTTGACAGAACAACGGTTTCGTGCTAGAGTTTTCTTAAGATGGTTATATGCAATCGCTTAGTTATTGGGCAACAACAGAACCGCGTTACGGCGGGCCTCCGCAGATGCGAGAGCGCGCGACGCGGCCAATCGGGGGAAACGCGTGACTAGGTTTGCATACACAGCGACGGACGAGTCCGGTAATGAGCGTTTTGGGATTTTGGAATGCGCCAACGAGGCAGATGCCATTGACGCAATCCGTAAAATGGGCCTCTACGTTACCGACGTTCACCCAGCGCGAATGACGGACGAATTGCGCGCGCGGTTTTTGGAACAGCGCGAGCAGCGGAAACTGGAAGAACAACGACGGCAGGAACGTCTTCGGGCTCAACATCCGCGGCAGCGTCTTGTGGTACGATATGCCGATGGACGAATTTTGAAAGGTGTTTGTTTCGCGCTGAATCCCAAAGAAAACTTTTTCCATTTGGACGAAGTAGATCAAGAAGGTAAGAGCACAGGCAAAACGATACAGGTGCGTTTTAGCGATCTGAAAGCCGTTTTTCACGTGCGCAGTTTCGATGGCAATTTTGACCGAAGCCTCCCCGCCCCGGTTGTCGGCGAGAAAGGTACCGAATTGATTGTGGAATTCCAGGACGGTGAAATCATTCGGGGGTTTACCTTGCGGCATTACGATCCCGACGCGCCGCGGTTTTTTCTCATTCCAGAAGAATCAGATTCGAATAACATTAGTATTCTGGTGGAACGCAAATCTGTGGCTGCAGTTTACACCCCAGAAGAATGGAAAAGAAAACAACAGCAACAAAAGGAGGGACAGAAACAGGACACTACAACTACACTTACGCAAGAAGAAACACTCGGTGATTTCTATTTCGACACGCGCAATTACCCCGCAGCGCTGGCGCAATACGAGTTGGCTCTTCGTAAACAGCCTCATTCCAGCAGGCTCCGTTCCAAAATATTGGCCTCCCAGTACAACGTCGGCGTGCAGTATATTAAGCGCAGGGAGTATGCTAAGGCGCTGGAAATGATGGAAAAAGTTCTCAAGGCGGACCCGAAAAACCCCCATGCGCTTAAGAAAAAACATCAACTGCAGCGGGTCCTTGAGCGCGGCGCCGGCCGTCCCGAAAAGGAAATTGTCGAATAAATGGTATTATTTCTATAGAGGTAGTTTTTCTAGAGAGCCGTACACGGCAGTTTTTGTGCGGCTCGGAGGATTATATTTGGTACATGTTAATTGCAATTATCGCTGACTTACACGCAAATTTGGAAGCAACGTTGGCTGTCTTGAAGGAGATCGACCGCAGAAAACCCGACAAAATCCTCTGTTTGGGCGATTTGGCAGGCTACAATGCGAATCCTAATGAGGTAATTGATTTGATCCGGGAACGCGGTATCCCCACCGTGATGGGAAATCACGATGCGGCTGTGTGCGGTCTTGAAGACCCCTGGTTTTTTCGTGCCGCCGCAAAACGTGCCATCGAATGGCAAGTGGAGCAAATCCGCGATGACAATCGGCGTTGGCTGTTTTCATGTCCGGAAGATATCCAATTTGCCGGTTTCTGCCTAGGAGTGCACGGCTCCCCTAGTAGCCGCGACGACTATATCATTGATTGGTTGGATGCCATGCGGCAGCTCGAATATCTTAATGGAAGAGAAAATGTTAAGGTGTGTTTTTTCGGCCATAGCCATCGGCCATCCTTTTTCAGTGAAAAAGGCAACACCAACTCGGTCAACACCGCGCCGATCCGCCAATTACACCCAGCAAATCGGTATTTCATTAATCCGGGCGCTGTGGGACAACCCCGGGACCGAGATCCACGCGCCGCTTTTGCGCTGTTCGATACAGACAAAATGACGATCGAGTTTTGCCGCGTGGAATACGATATTGATCGGTGTGTCGAAAAGATCCTGCAAGCCAATCTCCCCATGGAATTGGCACGAAGACTTCATAAAGGCAAATGAAAGATCTCTCTGTCCACTCCGGCCCCCCGTTGGAAGACCACCAGGGTGGGAGAACGCCATGTATTCGCTCCTTACTGGAAAAACGGGAAAAGAGCCTTTTGTCGCCCTATGCCGCACTGGCGGCTGAGTCAAAGGGTAGGGCACAGCCGGAACCCGAACATGAATATCGAACGGCTTTTCAACGCGACCGGGACCGCATTATCCATACAAAAGCCTTCCGGCGTCTAAAACGCAAGACCCAGGTATTCTTGGCGCCCGCTGGAGACCATTTTCGGACCCGTTTGACCCATACGCTGGAAGTTTCTCAAATCGCACGAACCGTGGCGCGCGCCCTCTTCTTGAACGAAGACCTCACGGAAGCCATTGCCTTGGGTCACGACTTGGGACACACTCCTTTCGGCCACGCGGGCGAGGCGGTGCTAAACGAAATCCGACCGGAAGGATTTCATCATGCCGAGCAAAGCCTCCGCGTGGTAGATTTTTTGGAACACACGCCGCGAGGTAGAGGCTTAAACTTGACATTCGAAGTCCGCGACGGTATCCGTAATCATTCTCGGGGGAAAGCTATTCTCCAAGGCGCTGAGGGACACTTCGCCGCGACGCGCGAAGGCGAAATTGTGAGCGTCTGCGACGCCATCGCGTATATTAACCACGATATTGACGACGCCGTCCGCGCCCGAATTATCACCATAGAGGACTTGCCACAAAGTGCAATTCGTTTACTTGGTAATACCCAAGGAGAACGAATCAACTCCATGGTAACAGCCCTTATCCAAGGCAGCCGGGACGGTGTTATTTCCATAGCTGAGCCCGTACGCTCCGCTACGTGGGAGTTGCGCGCCTATTTGTACGCCAAACTCTATCCTTGCGAAGCCATCATGCGGGAAATCAATAAGGGCAAGAAAATCTTGCGAGAACTCTATTACTTTCTTCTTGAAAATCCCGACCAGGAGATCCAAGAAGACTCAACTCAAGAACCTCTGGAACGCCGCGTCGTAGATTTTACCGCTGGCATGACCGACCAGTACGCCTTATCTCTGTACCGCCGCTACTTTTTCCCCGTTTCCTGGCCCGAATAACTCATTCTACGCGGTCGCCCCTTACGAGGCGAAGAGTTTCAAAAGCTCGTTATGCGTCTCGGGCGATGCTACCACTATGACAGAATCGCCTGGCTGCAACCGGTCGCTCCCACGCGGCACAATTACCTCTTTCCCGCGCAAGATCGCCGCTACCAACGCCCCACCTGGAAAACGAATCTCTTCCAAAGGCACGTTTGCAACGGAACTGTCCTCTTTGATGAAAAACTCCACTAGTTCGATGCCGCTCTCTTCCAAAATGGCTAAAGAAGAAAACTGCTTCTGATGTACGAGTCGCATAATACGATTTGCCACGCAGGCGCGCGGCGTCACGGTATAGTCAATACCCAGCTTCTGCACCAACTCCGCAAAATCAGGTTGGTGCACGACACATATCGCCATACCTGCCCCAACCTCACGAGCCAACAGACTTGCCATGATGTTACGTTCATCGTCATCCGTGGTCGCCACAAATACATCCGCTTCGCCTATGAATTCCTCTTCCAAAACCGACTTCTTCGTAGCGTCAGCATGGAGCACATCCACACGGGAAAGCTTGCCCGCCAATTCTTTACAGCGGGACTCGCTCATTTCAAATATTTTTACCCACTCGTGCTGGTGTTCAAGAAGATGCGCTAAATGAAAGCCCACTTCACCTCCACCCATAATGGCAATTTTTTGCGGTTTTGGCTCCGTCCCCGCAAACGTCTTTTGTACTTCATCCACCGCAGAGGGCTCGCCAATGACTACCAAAACATCGCCCTTCTCTACGCGGCTCTCTCCATGGGGGATGAACGAGTGAGACGCCCGACGAATTAACGCGACCAATACCCCCTGCGGCAGACGTAGATCTTTGAGAACCACCGACTTGGCAGGAAGTCGATTGACCCGCATCTGCCGCATCTTCACCCTGCCCCGCCCAAATTGTTCCGCGGCGAGCATTCCCGGACTTTGAATGTACTCGGCAATCTCGAGTGCCGTCAACGCGTCTGGGCTGAGCAAAAAATCAATCCCAAGGCTCGCTTCGTATAGCATGCTGCCTTCGATGTACTCGGTCTTCTCCACCCGTGCGACGGTTTGCTTGGCGCCTAGCCCTTTTGCAATAGCCGCTGCAATGAGATTCACCTCGTCGTCGCCTGTCATGGAGACAAACAGGTCGGCATTGGGTGCCCCTGTCTCCTGCAACGTGAGCGCAGAGGACGCGTCACCTTCGACAACTTGGGCATCTAAAACATTATCAATTTCGCGCGCGCGGGCTGCATCGCGTTCCAAAACCGTGACACTGTGTTTTTCGGAACTGAGAAGGCGCGCCAAATGAAACCCGACACGACCTCCCCCGGCTATATATATGTCCATAGAAATACTACTCTCAAAATGTCCAATTGATTTGGTCGATTAGTCCATTATTTTTTCAAATAGCCCCCGCAAAATCAATTTCCCTCCCTATTCAAAAACGCAAAAGCTTGCAAAAACGGCACTGCGAAATGGATTTATGGGGAACAAAGGTTTTCGGCAATTAGGAATTTGCTTTTCTGAAAAAAATGACCCTGGTAGTGCGGCGCCGTTGGTAAACACGGAACTAGCGCTTGAGAAGGACTTCCCCAGCAAAAGGAACAAAAAATCGTGTATAATCTGTTATGAAAGTGTACATGGGAGCCGACAAGGTATTATGGTATGAAGTTTATTAGTACAAGCCTATTACGAGAAAAAGGATGCATTAAGACGACTTCGCGGCTGCAGAAATGGTGGCTAACCACATTTCGGGGGTACACAGTGGAACAGGTCGCCGATCATCCCGTCGGCTACAGGTTGGGGCGCGTTTTTTACGAACGTACGTGGGTACTGAAGCCACCTCCTGCGCAGCAAGCCTCTTAAAAACCTGTTAGATGCCTTCTTCAGCTTGATTTCTCCGCGAAGGGGAGTGAGAGACTGTGCGTTGACATGAACAAGCCGGACACACGCCCGCACTTGTTCCGCTTAAGAACAGTGCCAAACATCTAACTAAGAAGAGTACGCACGCACCCACAATCAAGCCGACTACGACTAATTCCCAGTTCATCGCTTAGATCTCCGAATCGAACCTCAGTGAGGCGCCATATTTTCAAACCAATTTCCTATACGAAACACCACAAACGCACCAATATATGCCAGTGCCGTCATATAAGCGAACGTGAATGCCGGCCAACGCCAAGAATTCGTTTCTCGTTGAATAATAATGAGCGTACCTCCGCATTGGCAACACAACGCAAAAAAGACCATCAATGATAAAGCGACCGATACCGTAAAAAGCGGGCTACCGTCAGGACGTTTTGCTTGACGTAACGCACTGACAAGTCCCTCGTTGGATTCATCTTCCGGATTTTCAATATTGAAGATGATCCCCAGAGTCGCTACCACCACCTCCCGTGCTGGAAACGAAGACAACGTCGCGACACCAATCCGCCAATCCCACCCCAACGGTTTAAAAAGAAAAGCCAAAGATCTTCCTGCGCGCCCGAGAAAACTATTCTCCAATCGCGCACGGCTCTCATCTCGTTCAAGCTGCGCCAAGCGAACCTCGCGTTCATCCCCATCAGGAAAAGTCTGCTCAATTTCCCTTCGCTGATTCTCATAAACCGCTTCTACATTCGAAGATAACGGTGGAAAATAAGCAAGCGCCCACGTCACTACCGTCAGTGCAAAAATCAAAGTGCCTGCCCGTTTCAGGAACTCTTTCCCCTGGCGATACACCTTAAAAACCACGGTCCGCATTTGGGGAAGCTTGTACGAGGGCAACTCCAATAAGAATGGCGGGGGCGCACCTGGCAAAATGGTCTTTTTGAAAAGCCAAGCCATAGGCGCCGCCAAGAGAATGCCTAAAGCGTACATCAACAGTAACGTCAATCCCTGCAGACGCACAAAACCGCCCAGCACCGGGGTGTTCGGAACAAAAGCCGCAATCATGACCGAGTACACCGGCAGCCGAGCCGAACAACTAATCAACGGCGCTACCAATATCGTCACAAATCGGTCGCGACGATCGCTGATCGTGCGCGTTGCCATGATACCTGGAATCGCGCAGGCAAAACTGGAAAGAAGCGGAATGAAAGAATGTCCGGACAAGCCACAACGAAACAAGAATTTGTCCATTAAGAACGCGGCACGCGCCATATATCCACAATCTTCCAGCAACGCGATAAATAACGTGAGCACGACGATCTGAGGCAAAAAGGCGAGTACACTACCTACACCTGCAATGCAGCCATCCACCAAGAGACTGCGCAAAACGCCTTGGGGCAACACGTTGTCAATGCCTTGCACGAGGAGGGACAGTCCCGCATCTATCCACGCCACAACTGGGGCGGCGGCGTTATAAATGGATTGAAACATGATGGACATGACTAGAACGAAGAACACGAGACCCAGGATAGGGTGCGTGAGGAAACTATCCAGACGTTCTGAAAACATATCCTGTCGCTTCGGAGAAACACGAACACATCGGTCTAAAATCCGCCGAATCGTCTTGAAACGAGTGATACTCTCCTCAGCGGCAACCGCCCCATCTTGTGCGGCGCGAAGTCGGTAATCATTTAATTTGTCACGAAAAGGCTCTCCCAGCGCATCAACCAATCGCTGTTCCGCGTACCCCCCTCGGTCTGCCAAAACGCGAAGCGCTTCAAAAAGCGATACCCGCCTACCAATTACGGCCTGTTTTTGATTCAACTCCGCATGCAAGTCCCTCACCGACTCGCAAAATTGCTCCGAAAAAGTCACCAAGGGCTTCGGTGCGGCAGTCTGGCCCTGCAAAAGATTCTGGAGCGAGGCACGCAGTGCGTCGATACCGACACGCTTGTGGGCACACACCGGTACCACAGGCGCGCCCAAAACTTGCTCCAATTGCGCATAGTCAATCGCCACACCGTGCCGTTCCGCAAGATCACACATGTTCAAAGCGATTAATAGCGGCTTACCGAGCTCAAGAAGTTGAGTAACCAGATAAAGATTTCGTTCCAGATTTGAGGCATCGACCACAGCCAGAATAAGGTCTACAGGTTCTTCGCCCTTCTGCTGGCTCAATAACACATCCGCCACAATCATTTCATCGGGAGACCGTGCCGACAGGCTATAGGTCCCAGGCAGGTCGATAAGGTACACAGGCTCGCCTTCGAGCTGCATCCTCCCCACTTTACGCTCAACCGTCACCCCAGGATAATTTGCCGTCACCAATGCCAAACCCGTCAAAGAATTGAACAACGTCGTCTTCCCGACATTTGGATTTCCGACAACGGCAACAAATTTACTCACGGCTCATTCCTCAGATCTCGTGTGACAACTAGGGACGGGAAAGCAGTTAAAACAAACAAGTTCCGGGTGATTCTACGGGCGAAAATTTCGCCTCGGCTCCCTGTACGGACTCGGCAGTTTGGACTTTGACCAGCGCCGCCTCCTGCCCGCGCAAACAAAACCGTGAGTTGCCCAGCTGGACTATCATCGGTGACCCTTGCCGAACCACCCGCAAACGCGCACCCGGGATCATGCCAATCTCACGGAGACGATTCGCAACAGGCCCATCTCCGGCAACATGGGAAACCGTCAAGTCTGTGCCGGCGGCAAATTGAGTAAGATCTTTATCACTCACAGCGGTCTCCTTGAGCCATACCCGATTCAGAATTGCCGGAATCTGCCAACACTCCATAGCGGGACGGTGGCACACTGTCGTCTTCGCAAAGGGGACAATGCTCCACGGATTCACACCCCGGTTTGAAGCAGTTCATCGCCTGGTGAATCTCTGCAGCCGTGTGACCATGACTCAAGATATATTTCATGAGCCACACCAGGCGCTTGCCCGTTTCCAGACTCATCAGATGTTCCATTTTGCAGGCTTCTGCCAAAGCTACCTCACGGGATACCCCAAGCACTTCCTCAAAAAAACGCGATAAGGTGCGAAAATTCTGCTCGACAAGCATCGCCATATGTTTCCCTTCTTCGGTGAGAACTAGAAACCTGTGCTTGTCTTCCGTCACCCATTCGCGTTTCTTCAGCTGGGCAATCGAAATGGACGCCGCCCCTCGAGTAACCTCCAAAAGTTCGGCAACGTCCGTCACGCGGGCATACCCGTTTTGCTCCCGCAACGTATCAATTGCCATGAGATAATGGGCGGCACTGTGCGTAATATCGTTTTTCTGCACGTCACGCCAACACGCCCGCTCTGTAGCCTTTTCGCTCATCGCTTGTTTAGTAACCTAAACAGTAGTTTTAATTAATATACCTTACGTTTACCCCATTAAGCAAATCGACTGCGAAGACTTTCACAATTTCCCGATAAATCTCCACCGTTGTCGTATATTTTCAGGTTAGAGAATATATTCGTCTTATCATCAACCTCGATTTTCCTAATAACAATAGGGTCGTGCCTTAAGGAACACGCTGCCCTTTTCCAAGTTTGCCGTTAAAGAAAATTTGCCGAAAACTCACAACCCGAGACGACTTCGTGCAGCTGATCCTTTGAAGGCTTTCTGCGATTATGTAAATGTGATGACATTTGCTATCATAGTGACTCGTTCAATCAATTCTTGCTGAGACATGAGTAAAGGAGATTTGTTCATGCGCTTCCAAAAATTTGTCCAATTCAATCTGCATCGTTTCATCCTCGTGAATCTAATTGCCATAACTATCGGGCTACTGCAATGCCAGCCAGCAGTCGCCGAAAAGGTGATGATTCCCATGCGAGATGGCGTCAAGCTGGCAGCGGACTACTATTTGCCTGCCGGCGAAGGCCCCTTCCCGGTGGTGTTGTCGCGTTCGGTGTATGGTCGAAACCCGGTGTTCGCGCCTATTTTCACGGGCATGGGAATGGTGTATATCGTACAAGATACCCGCGGCAGAGGCGACAGCGAAGGTAAGGACACCATGTTCGCCGACGATGGTTGGGGTGATCTTCAAGACGGTGCAGATACGGTGGCATGGATCTTGGAGCAGCCGTGGTGTAATGGGAAAATAGGCACATTCGGCCCATCGGCGTTGAGCATTGTTCAGGTGCTCATGGCGCCAGCAACCCCGCGTCTGACGTGTCAAGTCATCTGGGTCGCGTCGTGCGATTTCTACGGACAATTGAGCTATCAGGGCGGTGTGTGGCGCAAGGCACTCTGTGAAGATTGGCTAAATCAAGTGAAGAGCCCCCATATCATCGAGCTCTGGAAAAGCCATCCCACAAAAGACGATTTCTGGAAAAAGTTTGAAGCGTCTGCCCAGGCAAGTCGAGTCCATGCCCCGGCGCTTCACGTCGGTGGTTGGTGGGACATTTTTCAACAGGGTACCATCGACAATTTCGTTACCCGACAAAACCAGGGTGGGGAAGGCGCAAAAGGCAATCAGCAGTTAATCTTGGGACCCTGGCTTCACGGCCCCGTTAAGAAACCCGGCGACCTTACCATGCCGGACAATTTCCAATACGACTTCACGGATCATTCCAAACGATTTTTTGAATATTGGTTAGCGGGTAAAGACAACGGGGTGATGAATGAACCGCCCGTTCGCTACTACACATTGGGCGATGTAAAAGACCCATCAGCCCCAGGAAATGAGTGGCGAACCGCAACAACATGGCCTCCCTTTCCCACAGTAGCGACCCCATATTATCTGAAAGCCGACGGCTCTCTCGATACCGCAAAACCCACAGACGAAAAATCAAGTCTCACGTTCAAGTATGACCCGGCAAATCCCTGCCCGACGAAAGGAGGCGCAGAACTGACGATACCTGCGGGTCCGTTTGATCAACGAGCCATTGGGGAACGCGCTGACGTTTTAAAGTTTGCTACCCCGGTGCTGGAACAACCGGTTGAAGTGACCGGACGAGTCAAAGTAAAGTTGTATGTATCTTCCGATGCACCCGACACAGACTTTACCGCAAAATTGATTGATATTTATCCGGATGGTAGCGAGATTCTGATGTTAGACGGTATCCAGCGCGTAAAATATCGTAACGGTTTTGAAAAAGCCGAACCTCTGCCCATAGGCGAGATAGGCGAGATCGAAATTGACCTCTGGTCAATCAGCCTGATTTTCAACAAGGGACACCGGATTGGACTGCACATATCCAGCAGCAATTACCCCCGATTCGAGGTTAATCCCAACACGGGCGACGACTTCCCGCCCAAAGAAGGCGAAATGCGAGTTGCCCAGAATACCGTACATTTGAATAGTCTCCGTCCTAGTGCCTTGATCTTGCCTATACCTGAAAAAGATGCCGAGCATGCCGCGGCGGAGAAGTAATACACGAGACACATCGCGCGTCCACTCGAGAGAGAGCGGCTTCGCCCCCAAAATCCGTTGGGGCAAGTTTGACCCCATGCTCGACTACTGGGGCAGAGTCATTCCTCGATTCTATCGGTTAGAGACCTTTGCGCAAGCGCTGGAAGGCGTCATCGCAACTCATGACCGTTTTTTCATTCCGAGCATTCAACAAGTGCTTGGACCTGCCCCAGTTGTCGCTCTCAATATAGAACTCTTTCAAGAAGGCGCCTACCAGTTGATCTTTCGTATCCGCGCCTTCAACCAAAAACGAAAAGAGGCGACCTTTGCACTGGTGGTAGCAAAACAAGAAGGAGTGGTGAGCCGCACAGCCGAAACGGAACACCGAAACCTGACCCGACTGCACCGCCGTGCACCGGACATCGTTGTCAAACCCTATCTGGGAGGAATCGTTTTTCTCCCCGACCGACATGGCCGCCCCGAAAAAGGACGTAAACTCTACGTGTACCTCACCCAGTGGTTGACGGGATTCCATGAGCTTGGGATCGACCGTTCTCACCAGTTTTTCATCAACACGCGCACCCCTCACCTGTTTTCGAAAACCGAGACGGAAGAACTGAAGGCGCAAATCGTGGAGATTATCTTCCGTCTCTATGACCCCGAAAAGTGCTCCAGCATCGAGATGCCACAAATTGCCTCGGGCGACTTCGTCGTTACCCCCGCAAATCGGAAGCCGCTGAAACTCAAGCTCATCGCGTGTCGGCGCATCCTCTCTCGAGTGGAACCGGAAACCCTAATTGACCAAATTGTGCACACAGAATGGGATTGGGGCGGGCGACCGTTCCGGATTGCACCTGAGGAACCTCAACATTGCGTAGAAGCCATGATTCGTGCTGTGGGAAAAGACCTTGCACGAGGTTGGCTCGAGCGCTACCGCGAATCCCTCACTGCCGGTGCATATCCCGCATCGCCTTACGCCGAAGAGATCTGCCGAGCATCTCTTTGAAACGTCTTCACCTTCCGGCTATAGTCAAAATCATGGCATACGCGGAGGTAACAACGTGATTCAGCCTTACCCCGAACTGAACCCAGCACCCACACGTGGGATCGTCTGTACGTATAACAGCAACGATAACCTCTTGGCTCCCTCTGATGTCGAACGCTGGATCCGTCTGACCAGACTGGCTTTCAAGACTGCCAAAATAGATGTGGTAGTCAATACCGTCTCTGCCCCGTGGGTGAACCGATGGCTCCTCTTCGCTGAATCGTTGGACGTTCGCCTGTCGGTACGCACCCACAGCGAGGAGTGTCTTCAGCATGTCCCGACGTGGGCGAAGCGGGGCTTGTTGGATGTTCTGCTCGTTCTCGAAAATAACCGTTGGGAAAATGCCTTGCCGAGATTGGAACACTGGAAGAAAGCCGAAGTTCCCCTCCGAATTGAATGGGTAGTGCGCAGTTGCGGCCGAAGCCGCTGGCAGGAAGCGCTCTCCCGATTCCGAGATTATAACGTGCGGCGCGTTGATATAGTTCTCACAGACCCTCTAATAGCCCCACACGCTCAAATGGCTTCTCCTGCGCCCCTGGTTCCCGAGATCTTCCAAGAAGCCACAGAGTTTGCCGAAGCGTTGCACACCACCGAAATCGAATGCAATCTCCTGGATATCCCGTTTTGTGCCGTTGGTGAAGCCTCACGCCCGTTTGTCGTAAATTCCCCCCAGCGTATTTTGGAACACGGGTTTTATGAACAAGCGTCCCATGCCCTCGCAGTTAAAATCTTCAACATGGGGACTTTGCGCGCCCGTCTCGTTTTGCAAATGCTTCTGGGACAATACGCCTCTTATGGCGATCCTATCGATCGGAAGCTTCTACCATGGATTTTGGATCATCCTTGGATTCGCGCCCGCGTCCTGGCGGCGAAAAAGCTTAGCCGTCTCCTGCCATGGTTTTCAAAGTCACAGGAGCCAGTTCCCCCGGCTGCTTCTGCGCCACGTACCAAGACAACATTGCCGGAGGAATGCCGGCTCTGTGCCCTTCGGCGTATCTGTGACCACGCCGATACACTTCCCAGAACGGTCCGATTTGAGAGACGCACCGTACAAGGAGAACGGGTTGTTGACCCTCTAACGTACAGGACGAGAAGAATTGTTTATCAAGATGCAGTTGACCAAGAACGTCAGAAAACGGTCACGCATTACAAAGACCTGGTGGAAGAAGCCCGTCGTGTCATATCTAGTAGACCGCCGGACATCCAAGTGGGATCCTTGGATTACCGTATTGAAGGGCACTGGGCGTTACAACTACCCGACAGCGTCCGCTGGTTTTCGATAAGTCACACGGAAAAAACCTCGACGCCTTTGGCACGCCTCCAACCCCCTTTTACTTTGACGGCAAGTTTCGGCAGCGGTATCGCCGACTTTATTGGTTTCAGTTTTGGCAGACACCGTAAGATCCTTACCCCCATGACGGCTTTTTCTCACCAGTTGACCTTGCATGTGGCGAAAGATGGTCGCTATGTGTTTCTACGCGACAACATTCCCGTGTCACCAACAATCTTCAGCGGTCTCTATTACGTGCCGGAACGTCTGAATGGCGTGCTGGAACCTGCCCTGTCCATTTGGAATATCGATGACGTCATCGGCACGCAGGGGATTGGAATCTGGGTATCGTCACAGAACCTTCCCGCGCCAAACACAGTCAAATATAGCGTCATCATCGTATGCGCGCGGTACGCCCGCCGTCTTCAAGCTGCATTACTGAATCTCGCCCATCAACAAGGAATACCTCTCAATGCCATTGAGGTGATCGTGGCTTATATCCCAGGTTTAGACGCCGTAGAAGACGTACTCAATAGCATAGAAAAAGTCTGCCCCTCGCTCCGAATCGTACGCGCCCCGTTTTCCTCTGAAGATGCCGCCGCCAAGGGCTTCCTGATCAACGAGTCCGTGAAGATGGCTTCCGGCGAATGGATCGTACTGCTTGATGCCGATATCTTGTTGCCGCCCACCTGGTTTGCCGCGATGGAAAACGTGCCGGAAAATGTGTCTTTTGTCATTCCTGACGGACGGAAGATGCTATCCCCAGATATCACAGCTCGCATCCTCCTCGGATTCATTCATCCCTGGATGGAATGGGAAAGTTTGATAAATGCCCAAGGAGAATATCGGCGGGTAGAAGTCGACGGTACTCCTATCGGGTACTGTCAGTGCGTGCGGAAACATTGCTTCGATCAGGTGCAATATGAAGAAATGCAACATTTCGAAGGAGCGGACTGGCGCTTCGGCAAAGAGATCCGGGAAAAATTCGGCAGGGAATTGCGTTTGAGCGGTATTCCTGTAATCCATTTAGACCATGGGGGCAGCCACTGGTACGGATCAGCTACCCATTGGTAATATATGTCGCAAACGTAATGAAAATCCCGTTACTGTGTTGGAAATAGATCGTAGATGCTGAGTAGGTTTTTCACGCGAAACGAACAATTTGTCTTGATCGCGCTCGCCGGAGCCCTATCGCTCGGAGCAATCACCTTGCACTGGCTATCCACCCGCCCACATCACACACAACAAAACGTAGCGTCTTTCTATGAGTCAAGCCCTAACACATCTCACACGGAAAGCGCGCATCTGAATCTTCCAGCTCGATCGCAAAATGCCAATGCCCTTCTACAAACTTCGGACACCGCCGCACAAACGCCACCTATTACGGGGGAACAACAAAGTCCCTTACCATACAAGCCCGAAAAACCCAAGATTCGCGTCGCTGTCATGGGTTGGGTCGTAAGACCCGGCGCCTATGAATTCGCCGAGGGGGACCGGGTCGACGACGCCATCCTGCGTGCGGGGGGAGTAAAAGAAGGTGCCGACATAAACGATATCAACCTCGCCGCGCCCCTGATCGACGGGTCTACATTAATCATACCCCGGGGACCCACCGCCCGCATCGCCCAAGGCAGACTTGTCGTGCGCGGGCCGGACACTTCCAATCGTCTTCGAAATCCACCGCAGTACACCGTCTCCGGATGGCGCGCCCTTTCAAATCCTCCTGCAGAAAACTCACCGGAGCCGCATACGTCAAGCACACCCGACCCCCTTGACCTAAACTCGGCTACGCTCGAACAACTCGTTTCCCTTCCGACTATCGGGCCAGTCCTCGCACAACGAATCATAGATGCTCGTCAAACTCGACCTTTTTCCTCTGTGGACGATCTTAGTCGAGTCAAAGGAATCGGGGAAAAGACACTCGAAAAACTAAAGCCTTTCGTTACCGTGAAATAGCGGTGCGCGTTTCGTGTAAAACAATTTCTACCTTTTGCGGTAAGCGCAAACCGGTCAGGTGTCACTTTCCGCTTTGACCGCTGCCACCAATATGAACTGATAGTTGTCTAGCCCACCAAACGGCTCACTTTGCACATGGAGTAACCCTACTTCTTGACACAAGTCCTCTAATTTCAAGTTGGCGAGTTCCGGACGATGTTCCGGAAACAGTTCCCCGACTAAGTCAAACGGTGCAACACCCCAAAATATCCCGGATACAATAAGAGCGTCTTTCATGCGCTTTAACAAGGCGCGCGGATCGGGAACGTGTTCCAATACATGCTGACAAGAAATCATCGCGTAATAATTTGGACGGTTCAATGCCGTTTCTGGATCGACTACTTCGATCGCCTCGGAAAAACCACGACGGGCTACCCGAAAACGCAAAAATGCTTCGTTATTCTTGTTGATGTCACACGCCGTGACGAGTAACCCTTTCTGAGCGAGCATCAGCGCAAATGTGCCAATCCCGCAACCATAATCCAAAACGCGCTTGCTCTTGTCCTTCATTAAACGTGCCATGAGACCCGCTAATGAATCTAACAGCGGACTCTCATCGTAATTAGCAAGCTCAAAGAGATAGGCATCCGTCTCCCGATACCACCGCTCCTCATCGGGTTCCTTCCGAAAAGACTCCGCCGTACCGCCAATCCCCGCGTCAAGTCGGAGCCAAACCTCCTCCTCAGGCAACCCAGTGAACGCGCAAAGCTCCTCTATCACAGGAATGTTCATACCCAGTTCCTCTTAACTCAAGAAAAATTAGGTGGAACGCACCTGCTTACTTCCTATTTCTTTTCACAACACTGGAACCGCAACATAGTAGAACAGAGTACAAGTTCTCTTCCATTCCCGTCTGGTTTTCATATCTTGGAAATGCGCGTTTCCTCCCGACTCATTGGCACGGGCGCGGCGCTGACGCGCCCTGCCATGTCCTCACCATAGACAACGCCGTTCCGCACGTTGCCCTCACTGTCATCGTGAGGAGCCCCGAAGAGGCGACGCGGCAATCCCCCTCGTGGCTCGGAAGATAACCACCCGAGGTGACACAGGCATTCTTGCCTGTGGTGCAATTCGCCTGGGGTATGCGCGAATAACCTTAACCTTGCCCTGCGCTTTCTTGCGCTGTGCCCCCTTGTCATTGCGACGACTGCCATCAGGCACGACGTCCTCTTGCCCTACGTCTGCAGGTCGTCATTGCGAAGATCCCTGAAAGGGCGACGTGGCAATCCCCTCGGGAATGAGGGGATGACCATGCCCGAGGTCTTCTTGC